>WNGA01000078.1_pt1 | contig 114916 bp, 121 predicted proteins | sample 5400061 | NCBI WGS metagenome assembly WNGA01 (sample SAMN13153366, study PRJNA577476) | soil metagenome | isolation source: 100 cm soil or saprolite under grassland replicate 2 | place: USA:California | collected 2016-06-15 | reverse complement strand
CTCGAACATTGCCCCGGCGGCCCCGTAATCGCCCCGCCAGTACGGCACCCAGGCCGCCATGAGCAATGTCCGGGCCTCGGCCCACAGGTCGCCCACCCTCCTCGCGGCCTCCAGTCCCTGCCGGAACAGGTCCTCGGCGGGCTCGGGCTGGGCCCGGACGTTCAGCTCGATGTCGGCGAGGTACCGGGACCCGTGGGCCACGGTCCAGTCGTCGTCCTTGCCCAGCTCCAGGGCCCGCGACAGCGACGCCGCGGCCTCGTCGAACCGGCCCAGCCAGTACAGGGACTCGCCCCGGGTCGACAGGATCCGGGTCTCCCGGGACCCCCATCCCACCTCGTCCCCGGCCAGGGCCAGGGCCCGTTCGTACAGGTCGATCGCCGTCCGGGACTCGATGCGCCACCGGGCCACGTCGCCGGCGTGGGCCAGCGCCGACACGGCCCGGTCGGCCAGCGTCCGCTCGCTGGGATCGAGGTCCAGGGCCGCCCGGGCGGCCTGCTCCAGGTGCCAGGCCACGGTCTGCGGGTAGCGCGTCGCCGTCCCGGCCGCCTCCAGACCATCCACCACCCGGACGTGGAGCCGCTCGCGCTCCCGCTTCGGCAGGCTCTCGTACGCCACCTCGCGGAGCATCTCGTGGCGGAACCGCCACTCCCCCGGCCGGTCGAGGTCGCGGACCAGGAGCTCGGCGTCCAGCAGGGTCTGGAGCACGCCGTCGCGGACCTCGGTCACCAGCGGCAGCTCGGACTCCGAGAACGTCGAGGTGCTGAACACCGAGGCCTTCCGGATGAGGTCCTTGGCGTCCTCCGGGAGATGGTCGATGCGCGACGCCACCACGGCCTGCACGGTGGGTGGGAGGAGGTGGCTGTGTGGGTAGCCGGCCACGTGCTCGGGGTGCTCGTCGAGCATCATCCCGGTGGTCTCCACGATGAAGAACGGGTTGCCGCCGGCGTGCCGCGCGATCCGGGCCGCGGTGGCATCGTCGATGGACTCGCCGGCCACGCGCGCCAGCTCGACGGCCTCGCCGTCCGGCAGGGGCTCCAGGCGGAGCGTCAGGGCGTCCGGGTGGCTCCCCCACCCGGGCCGCCGTTCCAGCAGGGAGTCCCGGGCCACCGCCACCACCATGACGGGGAGCATGCGGGCCCCCTGGAGGACCTGCTCCAGGACGTCCAGGAACGCCGGCCGGGCGGACTGGAGATCCTCGATCACCACGACGACAGGGCCCCGGTGGGACAGGCCCTCCAGGAACGACAGGAATCCCGCCCGGACCTCGGCCGCGCGGAACTGGCGGCCCTCCTGGGGCGGCTCGGTGAGCCCGAGCACGATCCCCAGGCGCGCGGCGGTCTGTTCGGCCTCGCTCGGGTCGCAGCACCCCGCGGTGATCTCGGCCAGCCGTTCCCCCAGGGCCTCGGCCGGGGCCTCGCGTTCCATGCCGAGCTCGCGCCGCAGCATCTCGGCGAACGGCGCGAACGTGACCTCCTCCTCGAATTCGCCGGTCCGTCCGGCCAGGACCTTCACCTCGCCCGGCAGGCCGGCCAGGAACTCCTCGGCCAGTCGGGACTTCCCGATGCCCGGTTCCCCCAGCACCGTGACCAGGTGGGCCCGGGAGCCGTCCCGGACCCGTTCGAATGCGTGCTCGAGCAGCCGGAGCTCCTGGACCCGGCCCACCATCGGGATGGTCCGCCGCTGGGACCGCGCGGAGAGCGAGGCCACGGGCCAGCCGTGGATCGGCTCGCCGAAGCCCTTCGCCGCCACCGGTCGGACCTCGCCGAACTCCACGGAGTGCCGGGTGAGCTGGCGGGTGGTGTCGCCGGCCAGGACCTCCCCGGGCCCGGCGGCCTGCTGTAGCCGCGCGGCCACGTTCACGGTGGCCCCCGAGATCAGGGGGCGCACGGACGCCGACCACACGGAGGCCTCCGGCGACGCCGCCACCGGGCCCGAGGCGATGCCCACCCGGACCCGGAGCGCCGCCGGCAGGCCGAGCTCCTCGCCGAGGCGGACGGCCCGGTCGCGGATGATGATCGCCGCGCGGATGGCCCGCAGGGCGTCGTCCTCGTGCGCATGGGGGACCCCGAACACCGCGAGCACGGCGTCGCCCACGAACTTCTCGGTCCGCCCCCGGAGCGAGCTCAGCTCCCGTTCGACCATCCGGAAGAACGCCGACATGACCTCGGAGAAGCGCTCCGGATCGAGGCTCGCGGCGAGCTCGGTGGACCGGACCACGTCGGCGAACAGGACCGTGACCACCTTGCGCTCGGTGATGCCCGCCGGACCGTCGCCCTCGGCGGGGGCCGCGCGACCCTCACCGTCCGAGGCCGCCGGCGCCACGGGGGCGCCACACGTTGGGCAGAACCGCGCGTCGGCAGGCAGGGGCGACCCGCACCAGTCGCACGCCGTCTGCATGGGTTCCACCACGTCCGTCATCCGTTCGCTCCCGAGCCCGGTTCCGATCGAGTCCATCGCAAGCATAAGAACGCCCACGGACACCGGGATCATCCGCCGGCCGGCGGCGCGGTCGAGCCGCCCCGGACCCGGCGGTCAGCCGTCGCGGCGCTGGTACTCGATGAGCTGGACGGTGTTGCCGTCGGGATCGGAGAACGAACGGAACCGGGCGTATCCCGCCACTTCGCCGAGGTGGTCGTGGAATCCGACGCCCCGCCCCTCCAGGGCGGCGACGGCGGCGTCCAGGTCGTCCACCCGGAAGACGGCCGTGGCCCCGCCGGGCTCGACCGGGTGCGCCTCGACCGCGCCGTGGAGGGCGAACTGCACCGGCCCCGCGTCGAACAGGGCCCACTGGTCGCCGTCCTGCCGGATCAGGCGCAGGCCCACCGTGTCCCGGTAGAAGGCCACGGCCCGCTCCATGTCGCGGGTCCAGTAGTACACGTGGTCCAGGACGCGGTGGTCGGTCACGGCCGAGTCATACCACACGGGGGCCAGACCACCTCCGGCCCGGCCCCGCCCGGCGTCCTGGGTCCTAGTGGACCGAGATCTTCGAGTAGCCGAGCACCAGGTCGGTGCCCACCGGGAAGTCCGGATTGTCCTCCAGGACCTTCAGGTGGAACATCCGCACGATCGCGAAATGCTTGCCCTTCGTGACCTCGTACAGGATCACCCTGCCCAGGTTCGGGATCTCGATCACGGTGTTCGGATCCGGCGAGGCGCTCTGGGGCTCCCCGTTGACCACCAGCCCCCCGAAGTGCGACCCGCTGGTGTCGAACACCGGCGCCCCCGCCTTCTTGTCCACGGCGGTGTCGGCCTTGATGAGGTCGGCCGTGATCTGGCCGTCGCCGAGGTCGACGTTCGCGATCGACGACGTGGTCTCACCCTTCGTCTCGGTGAGCCCCACCGTCCCCTGGGCCGTGTTCGTGATGGTCCCCAGGCTGATCGGCGCCGGGAGGTTCGCCGCGAGGCCGCTCTGCTTCAGCAGCACGCCCTTGGTCCCGGTGCAGGGAAGGTAGGTGGTGAACGAGGGCCCCGACTCCAGGGTGTCGCCGGCCTTCAGCCGCGAGCCCCAGGCCCGCCCCCCCAGCGGCCCGGCCGCCCGCGACATCCGGGAGAGGGCATGGGCGATCACCATGCGGGTCCCCACCGGGATCCCCTGGTCGTTCTGGTGGAGTATCTCGATCGTCAGCATGTTCACGAACTGCTGCGCGACCGTTCCCCGGATCGACTTCGCGTGCTGGAACAGGATGATCCGGCCCAGACCGGGGAGCTCGATGATCTGGTGCTCGGGCGCCTGGTTCATGGCCTGGCCGTTGATGACGAGCCCCCCGAACTGGGACCCGACGGTGCTGAACGTGTACGAGCCGTCGGAATGGCGCGTGGTCCTGCTCACCGACTTCAGGAAGTCGGCCTTGACCATCCCGTCGATCATCGACAGGTTGTGGACGGTGGAGGTCTCCTTCGCCGTCTGGAGCCCGCCCTGGGCGATGGCGGAGGCGGTGTCCACGACCTCGCCGGTGTGGAACATCGTCTGGACGTTCACCGACGCCACCGAGTTCTGGTACGTGGTCCCCGGGAGCGTGACGCACGCCAGCGTGACCGGCGCGCTGTGCCCCGACGTGATGGCCTGGTCCTGCACCACGGTCGAGCCCCACGCGCTGCCGTGGTAGATGGTCCTGGTGACGGTCGAGCGCCCGGCGGCCCCGGGCGCCGCCCCGGCCGAGACAGCCGGCAGCCCCAATGCCAGCAGAAGGGCCAGCCCCAACGGGCCGAGCGCCCGGGTTCCGCGCCGCGCAACGATTGCCACGGACATGCGACAGCACCTCCAAGCGCGGGGTTGACGATCAAAGTCCCCCTCGCAGCGGCCCCGTCCGGGCCATCCCGCACCCCTGGCCCGCCGATGCCCTGCACACTACGAGCGACCCCCCCATGGGAGCGCCCGATGTCCGGTCCGCCCCCCGGGCGAAGTGGACATGGGATTCCCCGCGCCGCCCCCGTTCAAACGTGCGACCTGCGGAAACGCGGCGCGTGCGCGGGGATCACCCCTGTTCGGGCGGGAGCCCCAGCCCCGGGTACCGCGCGTCGAGCGGGGGGAGGAGGCGCTTCGCGATGGCCCGAAGGACGTGGCCGGTGGGAGTCTCGGGGATCTCGGAGGGGTCGGACGGGAGGGGCACGTCCACCCGGAGCATCGAGCCGTCGTCGCGGCCCGGGTAGGCTCCCAGGCTGCTGAGCAGCTCGAGCACGGCCTGGTTCTCCTCCAGCACGTAGGCGCGGAACACCCTGATGCCGTTCGCCACCGCGGAGGCGGCGAGGACTCCCAGCAGGATCGTGCCCAGGCCCATGCCTTGGTGGGTGTCGACCACCGTGACGGCGGCCTCGGCAACCTCCGGCTCCGCGGCCAGCCGCACGTAGCGCGCCACTCCCAGGCCCGGATGGTCCGGCTGTCCGGGGTCCAGGGCCACCCAGGCCATGTGGTCGACGTAGTCGACCTCGGTGAGGTACCGGAGCTGGTCCTCGGTCAGCCGGCGCACCGGCATGCCGAACCTCCGGTACCGCGACTCCTCGGACAGCCGGGCGAACCCGTCCACCAGGAGTTCCTTGTCGTCGGGCAGGATCGGCCGGATGAGGACGGGGATGCCGTTTCGGAGCGTGAAGTGCAGCGGTGGGTCCCCCGGGCCGGGCCCGGCCACGGGGTCAGCTCCCGCCGAGGAGGCGGGCCTTCTGGGCCTGGAACTCGTCCTCGGTGATGGCGCCGCGGTCGCGGAGGTCCGCCAGGCGCTGCAGCTCCTCGGTCATGGAGGGCGGGGGGGCCTCGGCCTTGCCGCCGCCCTGCATCTTCATCGTGTGGACCTCGGCGCGCTCGTAGATGATCTTCTGGACGCTCTCCGGTCGCCGGATGTCCGCGAACACGTTGTCCCCCCGCTCCCCCGCCGACTCGATGACCAGGTCGCCCGCACCGATCATCCGTTCGAACACCCCCTGGTGGAACCGGACGTTCTGGATCCGGTCGAGCGGGATCTCCATGGAGTTCTTCGCGACCAGGCCCTGACGGTGGATGATGCGCTCGTTCGTCACCACGAAGTGCGACGTGGCCCACCGGACGACCGTTCGCAGGACGTACCACAGCAGCACGACCAGGCCGGCGATCAGGATCGCCCAGAACAGGATCGTGTGGAAACTGGACGCATCCTTGGTCTTCGTCGCCTTCCCGGGGAGGTGGTCCAACGCCAGGAAGTAGATCCACGCGACGACGACCACCAGCGTGGCGAACGCGGGCCCGACCAGCGCGATCCAGTGGGGACGGGCGTCGAGGACGAGCTCCTCGTCCGTGGTCAGGAGCTTCTTCGGGAAGGCCATCGCGCGGACGGTAGCAGCCCGCGCGCCCCCTGGGCAAGCGCGGTCAGTACAGCGAGCGGAGGGCGCGGACGTCGCCGAGACCGAGCGTCGCCTCGGAGTTCTGGCAGGGCAGGATCCCCGGGCTCATCGTGAGCAGCGGGTGTGTCGCCTCCGCCACGTGGGCGATGCCGAACACGTGCCCCCACTCGTGGGTGGCGACTCCCTCCACGCTCCAGCTGTCCTCACAGTCGGATGCGGGGTGCACCGTCCAGCCGTACTCGCTGTTCAGCAGCATGTCGGACTCCACCGTATGGCCGCCCACGGTCCACCAGCAGGTCAGGGCGAGGTCCTCCATCGGGAGCTTCCCGAATCCCAGGACGTTCTTGCCGTCCGTCGCCCCGCACGCGCCGTCGGAGGAGATGTTCGGCTTCGCGGTGGTGTGGCCGAGGTACCGCTCCGTGGCCGAGATCTGGTCGGACAGCTTGCACGTGTTCCGGCCGGCCACGATGTTGTGCGCGGCGCGGGCGAGCCGATCGAGGACGGCCCTCCGGGACAGCCCGTCGGGGACGGTCGAGGCCGCGAAGCGCCATCGGACCTTCTGCTTCCACACCGTTCCTGCGGTGGAGTGCGCTCCGTCCTTGCAGGGGTTCTTCGAGGTCTTGGCCACCGCGAGGGCCGGGGACGAGGGGCCGGGGACGGCCCGCGTGCCCACCGCGGTGCCCGATCCGCCCGGATGCGCGGCGGGCGACACGATCGAGAGCACGGCCAGCGCCAGGACGGACGACACGAAGCGGCGGGGCACGAGGCGGAGCGTACGGGAGCCAACCCGGGAAGTCACCCCCTGATCTTCGGCTCGGTCGCGGGGCGCCCTGAGCGAAGCGAGCAAGGTGCCTCACCGCAGGTGCTGGACCTCGCCGAATCCCACCGTGGCAGGTCCCTCGCCGGTGTCCACCACCAGCGCGCCGGCATCGTCCACCTCGACCGCTGTGCCCTCGACCGTTCGACCATCCGTGGTCGTGGCCCGGACCCGCCGGCCAAGGGTGGCGCACAGGGGCCGGTACTCCCGAAGCACCTGCCGGGCGAACTCCCGTCCCCCGGAGCCGTGGCCGTACGCCCGCCGGAGTCCGGCGAAGAACGAGCGGAGGAGCGCGGCGGGGTCCACACGCGGCAGGGCGCCCGCTCCTTCGGTGTCCGGCGGGACAGCGAGGTTCACCCCGACGCCGAGGACGACGTGCTCGATCCCCCCGCCGGACACCGCGGCCTCGGCCAGGATCCCGCCGACCTTGGCCTCGCCGAGGAGCAGGTCGTTCGGCCACTTGCACCTGACGCCCGAGACGCCCATCTCGTCGCATGCGCGCGCCATCGAGGCCCCGGCGAGGAGGGTCAGCAGCACCGCCTCCTCCGGTCGGAGGTCCGGCCGCAGGACCACCGAGAACAGCAGGGCCGTGCCCGGCGAGGAGACCCAGGTCCGGCCGAGACGCCCGCGGCCGGCCGTCTGGTGCCCGGCGGCGACCACCGTCCATTCCGGGGCGCCGCCCTGGGCCATCTCCAGGGCGGTCGCGTTCGTGGACCCGGTCACCGCGTCGTAGCGCACCGGGGCGGGGGGGACCTCCGCCTCCCCGAGGACACGCCGGAGCTCCGCCTCGCTCAGTTCCGTCATCGTGGTCGGTTCCTCCCGGCGGATTCTCCCAGGGGGCCGGGGTGCTCCGTTCCCGGGGCCGAAGATGGCCGAGGGAACGTCCGGGACGGTGCACTACGCTGTGGCGGTCGTGGGCGAACCTCGCGTGCTCATCGCGAACAGGGGTGAGATCGCCGTGCGGGTCATCCGGACCTGCCGGGAGCTCGGCATCCCCACCGTGGCCGTGTACTCCGAGGCCGACCGGAGCTCGCTCCACGTCGAGATGGCCGACGAGGCCTACGCGATCGGTCCGCCCTCGCCCGCGCAGTCCTACCTGAACGTGGAGGCGCTCCTGGAGGCGGCCAGGAAGGGGCGGGCCACGCTGGTTCACCCGGGGTACGGGTTCCTGGCGGAGAACGCGGACTTCGCGCGGGCCGTCGCCGATGCCGGGTTCACGTTCATCGGCCCCCCACCGGAGGCCATGACCATGATGGGCGACAAGGCCGCCGCCCGCCGGGCCGCGGAGCGGATCGGGGTCCCTGTGGTCCCCGGCACCCCCGACCCCGTGGACGTCGCGAAGGGCACCGAGGAGGCCGGGCGTATCGGGTTCCCGCTGGCGGTGAAGGCCGCGTTCGGCGGCGGCGGGAAGGGGATGCGAGTGGTGTCCGACCCCGGCGAGCTGGCCGAGGCCCTGGAGCGATCCGCCCGGGAGGCCGGCGCGTACTTCGGCCGCCCCGAGGTGTACCTGGAGCGGTACATCGAGAGGGCCCACCACGTGGAGGCCCAGATCCTGGCCGACGGCCATGGCAACGTGTCGTTCCTGGGCGAACGCGACTGCTCGCTGCAGCGCCGGTACCAGAAGCTCGTGGAGGAGACGCCCTCGCCGATCGTCGACGACGACCTCCGGTCCCGGATCGGCGAGGCCGCGCTCGCGATCGCCAAGGAGGCCGGCTACGTGAACGCCGGGACGGTCGAGTTCCTGGTCGAACGCGACGGCTCGTTCTACTTCATGGAGGTGAACGCCCGGCTCCAGGTGGAGCACCCGGTCACGGAGATGGTCACGGGAGTGGACCTCGTTGCCCTGCAGCTCGCCGTGGCCCTCGGGGAGAAGGTCGAGGTGGACGCGGCGCCGCGGGGCCACGCGATCGAGTGCCGCTTGAACGCCGAGGACCCCTACCGCGACTTCCTCCCGGGACCGGGCCTGATCAGCGGGTACCGCACGCCGGGCGGACCGTTCGTGCGCGTGGATACGGGGTTCGCCCAGGGGAAGGAGATCCCGCGTGACTACGACTCGCTGTTCGCGAAACTCGTGGCGTGGGGCGAGGACCGGGAGACGGCCCGGCGGCGCATGCTCCGGGCGCTGGCCGAGTTCGGCGTGGAGGGCATCCCGACGACGATCCCGTTCCACCGGTGGGTGCTGGACACCGACGAGTTCCGGAACGCCACCCACCACACCCGCTTCGTCGAGGCCGCGCTGGCCGAGACGACGCTCCCAGAGTTCGGCCGGCCTGAGCTTGGGGAGGCGGTCGCGGCCGCATCCGGCGGCGAGCCGGCCGTGACGACCCTGGTGGTGGAGGTGGATGGCAGGCGGATCCCGGTCAAGATCCACGACGACTCCCGGACGTCCGCGCCCAAGGCCCCCGCCGCCGGCGGCCACGGCGGCGGTGCGGCGGGCGGCGACGCCATCACCGCGCCCATGCAGGGAACGATCCTCCAGGTCCTGGTGGAGGAGGGCGCCACCGTCACAGCCGGCGACGCCGTCTGCATCCTCGAGGCCATGAAGATGGAGAACCACATCCAGGCCTCGAGGGACGGCGTGGTCGAACAGGTCCTGATCAAGCCCGGCCAGGTCGTCGACACGAACCAGACCCTGTTCGTGATCGGCGACGGAGCGCCCTAGCGCCGAGCGAGGCTTCCGGGCTGGGCGGCGCGAGACCACAGCGCGGTCCGCACGACCACGACACACGCCACCGCGATCGTTTCGGCAGGTCCATGCCCTGATTCGCCCGCGTGATGGGCCCGCGCCGTCCGGCTGGCTGGTGGATTCATGGCATGGACGAGCACACCGCGAAGACCCACGTCGCGCACATCCTCAACAAGCTCGACCTGCGCGACCGGGTCCAGGCGGTCGTTCTCGCGTACGAGTCCGGGATCGTCCGCGCCGGCGGATAGGTGCCCGCCCCGAAGCGCTGGAGCCGGGTCGCCGCTCGACCTATCCGGAGGCGACGTCGGTCGGCCTGCTGCTGCCCGGGTCCTCCTCGACGGTGTGGCGGTCGAGGAAGTCCCGGACGGCCTCGAGGTAGCGGTCCTGCTCCTCGACGAACGTCATGTGGCCGCTGTGTTCGAACACCACCAGCTCGGCGCGGGGGATCTCCCGGGCAATGAGCTCCGAGGCCTCCACCGGACAGGTCCGGTCGTGCCGCCCGGCCAGCACCAGCACGGGGTGCGCGATCTCGGCCAGGCGGTCCTCCAGCTCGATCCCGCCGTAGGCCGCGGCAGCGAACACCCGGAGGACGTCCGGCGCGTACCGGGCGCCGGCCGAGCGCCGTTCGTATTCGGCGATCCGGGGGTCACGGGGGTCGGCGAAGTGCCAGGGCATCTGTTCGTGCATGATCGCAGCGAAGTCCTCCTCGGTCCGGACGTCGCTCTCCTTCTCCCACGACCGCTGGACCTGCTCGCGGAGGTCCTCCGGCTCGAATGCCGCCAGCTTCGCGTCCAGGTCCTCCAGCCAGCGGGCGGACGGCAGCCCGCCCGACACGATCGACTGGGACGCCTGGCCCGGGAAGTCCACCGCGTTCTGCAGCGCGACGAACGCGCCATAGGAATGGCCCAGCACCGCGTACCGATCCAGGCGGAGGGACCGGGCCAGGAGGACCACGTCGGCGGCCATCTGGTACAGGGTCCACGTCCCCGGGTCCGATTCGCCGGAACGGCCCTGGCCCCGCTGGTCCACCAGGATCAGGCGGTACCGGTCGCCGAGGGGGTCCAGGTAGTCGCCGAACTCGTGGTGGTCGTCCCCGGGGCCGCCGTGGAGCAGGATCAGCGGGGACCCGCCCCGGGCGCCGCGTTCCACGACATACAGCGCGGTGTCCCCGATCTCCACCAGGCGGGCCTCGTCGTCGTCATGCACCGGGGCGGCCCCACCGCTCGCGCCCGCTCAGCGCGATGCCGGTGTCCTTGAGCTTGTACGTCCGGTTCAGGCTCACCAGGACCGCGGTGAGCGGCTCGATGACCCTGGCCATCGACAGCTCGCCGGCGTCGGCCCACCGGAGGTTCGGAACGCCCTCCACCAGCGAGCCGACGGTGGCCTTGGCCTCGGCGTCGGACCCGCACAGCAGCACGTCGCCCTCCATGGGCCGTGAGAGGTCCTGGAGCAGGTCCCCGGGCACCGTCTGGAAGCCGCTGATCAGGCGCATCCGGCCCCGCCCCAGGATGGCCTCGGCCTGCTCCACCGCGGACCCGTGCCAGGGCCTGATCACCTGCCACGGCCGCCCCCCCACCGCGGTGGCCAGCGGCGACGTGCAGTCGCACACGATGCGTCCCTCCGGCAGGTGGTCCTTCAGCACCCGGTACGTGTCGGCCTGCCCGGCGAACGGGACGGTCACGAACAGCACGTCGAGATCGGCGCGGGCGGCCAGGGTCTCGTTCGCCGTGCCGTCCACGGGGGCCTCGGCCCCGAGCAGGTCGCGCGCCTTCTGCGCCGCCCCCTCGCCCTTCTCCTTCACCCGCGATCCGATCGTCACGTGGTGCCCGGCCCGGGCCAGCCGCAGCGCCAGCCCGAACCCCTCGTCGCCCGTCCCACCGGTGACTCCGATCTCCATCGGCGCTCCTTCGCTCGTCCGGACCGCGATTCTCTACCATCCGGCCGAACCGTCACCCGCCGCCGACGACGAGAGGACCCATTCCTTGCCCCGGATCGTCACCGACCTGATCGAGCTCGCCGTGGGGCTGGGCTGCCTGGCGGGCGTCCCCGCCGCGTGGCGGCGCGGGATGCGCTGGCTCGCCGGCCTGTTCGCCGTGGCGGGGCTGGCCGCCGCGGTCCACGCCGTGGTCTCGATGGCGACCTGATCGGAGCGCCCCTAGCATGGGCCCATGCCATCGTCGGACGGGCTCCGGAGACGTCTTCGGCTCCCCGTGCTGGGCGTGCTGCTCGTCTACGCGTACGGGGTGGTGGGTTACCTGCTGTTCGGGTTCGGCGTGGTGGACGCCGTCACCCAGACGGCGCTCGCCCTCACCACCGTGGGGTTCTCGATCCAGACTCCCCTGACCGACGGCGAGAAGATCTTCACGGCGAGCCTCGCCCTGGGTGGCGTCAGCGTGTTCCTGATCCTGCTGGCGGTGCTGGGCGCGGGGCTCGTCGAGGGACAGTACCTCCACGCGACGAGGAGACGGCGGATGCAGTCACGGATCGACGGGATGCGGGACCACTACATCGTGTGCGCCTACGGCCGGGTCGGGCAGACCGTCGCGCGCGAGCTGGAGTCGGAGGGCGTGCCGTTCGTGGTGGTCGACCAGAAGGAAGAGCTGGAGGACCTCATGCGCTACGACGGGGTGGCCCACCTGATCGGGTCGCCCTCGTCGGAGTCGATACTCCGCTCGGCTGGGGTGGAGCGCGCCCGCGGCCTGGTGTGCGCGGTGGACTCCGACACCGAGAACGTCTACATCGCGCTCACGGCGCGTGCCCTGAACCCCGACATCTTCATCGTGGCCCGGGCCGGCAAGCCGGAGTCGCCCGACCGGCTGCTGCGGGCGGGGGCCAACCGCGTGATCTCGCCGTACGTCACCAGCGGGCGGCACATGGCCGTCCTGGCCATCCACCCGCAGGTCACCGACTACCTCGACGTCGCGGGGCCCGCGGGGGACGTCCGCCTGGAGCAGATCGCCATCGAGCCCGGATCGGCCCTGGCGGGGCGGACGGTCGGGGAGGTCTCCGGCGGGGCCGTCCCGGTCCTGCTCCGCCGCCCGGGCGGCGAGACCGTCCCCAACCCGTCCCGCGACGAACGGGTGGTGGAGGGCGACCTGGTGATCGTGTTCGGCGAGGCGTAGCCCTGCCCCGGGCCTATCCCCCGCCGCCGGTCTCGTCGTAGTCGTCGTCCTGCACCGGGGTCGCCATGTGGCCCCGTTCGTCGTCGATCTGCCGGAACAGCTCGTCGGCCCAGTCCCGGACGGCCGGCCACATCCGCCAGAAGTTCTCCTTCGTGGTGTCGGCGAACTCGCGCTCGGCATGTTCGGCATCGAGCTTCCGCGCCGTGTGGTCCAGCACGAACACCGCCGTGGTGAACCCGTACTCGAGCTGTTCGTCGCGTTCGTCGGCCATCTCGGGACCTCCTCTTCACGTCCGTTCGAGCACTGCCAGCCGCTCGTCTGAGCGTCGAACGATAGGACGTTCCGGGTCGGGGAGCGACCGGAGCCACTCGATCACGGGAACGACCAGCGTCCGCCACCGTTCGTCGTCGACGTCCCACAGGTACGACTGCGACCGGGCCTCGATCATCTGGGCCACCGCTTCCGGCGCCAGATGGAACTCCCACGTGTGCTCGGGGATCCCCACCACCCGGAGGCCGGCCGCCGGAGCGAGGCCGGCGATCCGTTCGGGGGAGTCGTTCCGCCGTCGCTCCGGATCGAGCGCCTGCTCCAGGGCCCGGACCCGTTCGCCGATCTCGTCGTGCCTGGCCTGCATCTGGCCGGGGACCACGACGTACCGGCCGCCCGGCCGGAGGACGCGCGCGACCTCTGCCAGCATCTGGGGGACGTCCCCCACCACGTGCAGAACCCACACCGACACGGCCTGAGGCACCGAGGCGTCCGCGAACGGCATCCGCCGGGCGTCGCCCACGACCACGCGATCCCCGATCCGGTCCCGGGCCCGCCGGATCATCGGCAGCGAGACGTCGAGGCCGGCCACCCGGAACCCCCGCCGGGCAAGGGCCATCGCGACGATGCCGGTGCCGACGCCGATCTCGAGCGTGAGCGATCCGGGGTCCAGCAGCGGCCCGAGCGCGTCGGCGTAGTGCTCGCCCCGCTCCTCCCCGCCGCGCGTCTGGTCGTACGTCTCGGCCACCCGGTCGAACGCGAGCGGCGGCCGGGGAGATCCATTCGTCGGGCCGTCGACCTGTGGTTCGCTCACCGGCGGGTCAGTGCGAGGGGTGGTACTCGCCGAACACCCGGCGGAGGACGTCGCTGACCTCGCCCAGGGTGGCCCGGGCCCGGAGGGCGTCCTTCATCGGGTACAGGAGGTTGCCGTCGCCCTTCGCGGTGTCCTCGACGCGTTGCAACGCCTCGTCGACCGCCGCCTGGTCGCGTGAAGCACGGAGCTCACGGACCCGGTCGACCTGGTGGAGGACCTCCGCCTCGTCGATGGTCTGGATGTCCACCGAGTCCTGGTCCGCGTCCACGAACCGGTTCACGCCGACCACCACGCGCTCGCCGGACTCCACGCCCTGGTTGATCCGGTACGCGGCGTCCGCGATCTCGTCCTGGTAGAAGCCGGCCTCGATGGCGTCGACTGGTCCGCCCATCCCGTCGATCTTCTCGATGTACTCCCATGCTCGCTGCTCGATCTCGTTCGTCAGCGACTCCACCAGGTAGGAGCCCCCCAGGGGGTCCGCGCTGTCCACCACGCCGCTCTCGAACCCGATGACCTGCTGGGTCCGCAGGGCGATCTTCACAGCCTTCTCGGTGGGGAGGGCCAGGGCCTCGTCGAACGAGTTCGTGTGCAGGGACTGCGTGCCGCCGAGGACGGCCGCCAGGGCCTCCAGCGTGGTCCGCACGATGTTGTTCTCGGGCTGCTGCGCGGTGAGGGTGGCGCCCCCGGTCTGGGTGTGGAACCGGAGCATGGCCGAGCGGGGGTCCTTCGCGCCGAACCGCTCCCGCATGATCTTCGACCACATCCGGCGGGCCGCCCGGAACTTCGCGACCTCCTCGAAGAAGTTCATGTGGCAGGCGAAGAAGAACGAAAGCCGGGGGCCGAACTGGTCCACGCCCAGTCCCGCGTCCAGCGCGGCCTGGACGTACGCGATGCCGTTCGCCAGGGTGAACGCGACCTCCTGCACCGCCGTGGAGCCGGCCTCCCGCATGTGGTAGCCGGAGATCGAGATGGTGTTCCACTTGGGGATGCGCTTCCCGCAGTACGCGAAGATGTCGGTGATCAGGCGCATGGACGGCTTCGGCGGGTAGATGTACGTCCCCCGGGCCGCGTACTCCTTCAGCAGGTCGTTCTGGACCGTTCCGCCCAGCTTCCCGGCGGTGATGCCCTGCTCCTCGGCCAGCAGCTCGTACAGCAGCAGCAGGATGGCCGCCGTCGCGTTGATGGTCATCGACGTGGTGACCTGGTCGAGTGGGATCTCGGCGAACAGCCGCTGCATGTCGTCGATGGAGTCGATGGCCACGCCGGTCTTGCCGACCTCGCCCTCGGCCCGGGGATGGTCGGAGTCGTAGCCCATCTGGGTGGGGAGGTCGAACGCCACGCTGAGACCGGTCTGGCCGCGGTCCAGGAGGTACCGGAACCGGCGGTTCGTGTCGTCGGCGGTGCCCATGCCGGCGTATTGGCGCATGGTCCACAGCCGGCCCCGATACATGGACGGATAGGGACCCCTGGTGAACGGCGCCTCGCCGGGCGCCCCCAGGTCGCGGGCCGGGTCGAACCCCTCCACGTCGTCGTACAGGGCCCGGACCTCGATCCCGGAGTCGGTCACCCGCCGGTCGTCGCGCTCGTCCTCGGCCATCGCTGATCGAAGGGTACCGCCTGCCGCCTGTGGGGCGTCCGCCACGGCACCCGGGAAGCCGGTCGGGCCCCGCACGCCGGGTTGAGCCGGCGGCGTCCGGGGAACTTACGGTGCAGTGAGTCGCACGCCATCTTCCCGGGCGGGCACGGGAGGGGGCGCGCCTGATCCCGCTGCACGGCGGGAGGGACCGCTCTCCCGCGCGTTCGCGTGGATCATCGTCCACCTGCGTCTGGTGTTCGTGCTGGGCTGGGTCGCTGCCGCCGTCCTGGCCACGACGTTCCTGCCCTCGACGGACGAGACCCAGAGCAGCTCGCTGTCCTCGCTCGTGCCACGGAACTCCGCCGCGGTGGCCGCGGAGGAGGAGATCAACCGGGCATTCGACTATCCGCTGTTCTCCCGGATCCAGATCGTGCAGCGGGCGTCCGGTGGCCTCTCGCGGGACGCCCAGGCCCGGGTGATCAGCCGGGCGGTGGACCTCGACACCGGGAAGCTGAAGGGCCGGTACCCCGAGATCCTGGGGGCGATCCCCATGCTGAACACGGCGGGCCTCATGCCGGGGTCCCGGGAGAGCTCCACCACCGCGGTGACGTACCTGTTCGTCGACCCTGGCCTCGACATCTACACCCAGCGGACCGTGGCGGAGGACTACGCCCGGGCCGAGATCTCGCTGCCGGACGACCACCTGGTGGGCGTGACCGGCGCCATCCCGGCCAGGGCCGAGGAGGGCGACCGGGTGAGCATGGCGCTGCCGTGGGTCGAGCTGGCCACCATCGTGCTCGTCGCGCTCATCGTGGGGCTGCACTTCCGGGCCGTGGGCGCCCCCCTGCTCACGCTCGTGGCGGCCGGTGTCGCGTACCTGGTCACGATGCCGGTCCTGGTGTGGCTGGGACAGCGAACCGGGACCCCGGTGCCGGAGGAGATCGAACCGCTGGTGGTGGTGCTCCTCCTGGGCATCGTCACGGACTACTCGATCTTCTTCCTGTCCGGCATGCGGGCCCGGCTGGCGGAGGGCCGTCCGCCGGTGCTGGCGGCGAAGTCCGCCACCGGCGAGCTGGCCCGCATCATCCTCACCGCCGGCATGGTGGTGGTGGCGGCCACGGCGGCCCTGGTGATGACCTCGCTGACGTTCTTCCGCGCCCTGGGGCCCGGCCTCGCCATCACGGTGGCCATCGGGCTGCTCGTCTCGGTGACGTTCGTGCCGGCCGTGATGGGGGCGACGGGGCGGGCCCTGTTCTGGCCCACCGCCCTCCCGACGGCGACCCGGCCGGTCTCGCCGCCCCGGGGGGCCCGGCCGCTGCCGCTCCACGCCGAGTCGCGGGCCGCCCCGGAGACGCCGGCCCAGCCGGCGGCCCGGACGTGGCGCGCGTCCGTGGTCCGCGCCGTGACCGTGAAGCCGGTGGCCGCGGTGGTCGCCGTGGTGATCCTGGGAGGGCTCCTGTTCGCTGCCAGCTTCCTGCGCGACGCGGGGCTTGGGATCAGCCTCCCCGACGAGCTGCCGAAGGACGCCGAGGCGGCGAGGGCGGCGGCCGCGGCGGGGCAGGGCTTCGCTCCCGGCGTCACCTCCCCCAGCGAGATCCTGGTCCGGCGCGACGGGATCACCTCGGACACGGGAGCGCTGGCCCGCCTGAACATGCTGGTCTCGCGGGAGCGCGGCCTGGCGGGGGTGATCGGTCCCGGAACCCTCCCGCCCCGCGTGACCCCGAAGGTGTTCCTGGCCTCCGACGGGTCGGCGGCGCGGATGTCGGTGCTCCTGTCGGACGACCCCCTGGGGGCGGACGGCCTGGAGGCCCTCCGGCACCTCCGGGCCCGGATGCCCGCGCTGATCGACCGGGCCGGCCTCGGGGGGGCGACGTTCGGGATCGCCGGGGACTCCGCGCTGGCCGGGGAGACCGTCGACCGGACGGTGGACGCGCTGGGCGCCATCGTGATCGCGGCGCTCGTCGCGGACTTCGTGCTGCTGGCCATCTTCCTGCGGGCCCTCGTCGCGCCCCTGTACCTGCTGGCGGCGAGCACCCTGGTGGTGGCGGCCGCCCTCGGGCTCACCACCCTGGTGTTCCAGGCAGGGCTGGGACACCCCGGGCTGACCTACTACGTCCCGTTCGCGACGGCGGTGCTGCTCCTCGCACTGGGGTCCGATTACAACGTGTTCGTGGTGGGCCGGATCTGGCAGGAGGCGAGGGTCCGGCCGCTCCGGGACGCCATCCGGGTGGCCGCGCCGCGGGCCGGGCGGGCCATCGGGGTGGCCGGCCTGGCGCTCGCCGGGAGCTTCGGCCTCCTTGCGGTGATCCCGCTGGTCCCGTTCCGGGAGTTCGCGTTCGCCATGGCGGTGGGCGTGCTGATCGACTCGTTCGTGGTGCGCTCGCTGCTGGTGCCGGCGCTGATGACCCTGTTCGGCCGGGCCAGCCACTGGCCGGGGCGGGGGCCGTCCTCCGCGCTCCCGGACCCCCGGCCCGAACGGACTGCCCACGCGACTGGGCCCGTCAGTTCGGAGGCGGAACCTCCTCCATCGACACCAGGCGGTACGCGGGGGGGCGCACGGCGGCGTCCACCCGGCAGGTCAGCGGCCGCTCCCCGGCAGCCCGTTCCACCGCCACCGTGACCGTGTGGGTCGCGGTCCCGGCCTCGAACCGGGCCGTCACCAGCCCGCGCCTCGGCCGCCGCCGGTCCACCAGGCGGAGGTCGGCCAGTCCGTCGAGCCCCAGCCGCTCCCGCAGGAAGAACTCCGCCGCCTGGGTGGGGAAGTCGTACGCGCACCGGCCCCGGTAGCGGGCCAGGTCCAGCCGGCCATCCTCGAACCGTTCGACCACGCCGACGGCCACCTCCGGGTCCACCCGGCCCAGGTACACGCCGGCCGGCAGGCACACGACAGTGGGGGCGAAGCGGTCCCCCCCGATGTGACTGACCTCCCAGGCCCGGTCCCCGAACCGGTGCCGGAGGGCCGCCGCCACGGGGCGGGCCCGTTCGGAACAGCAGGTGTCGTGACGGCCGTTCGTGCAGACCAGGTGGACCGGCTCGGTCTGGAGGGTGCCGGCCCCGAGGGGCTCACCCCGGGCCAGGCGGGACAGGTCGAGCTCGAGGAGCGCGCCGGCCTCCGGGAGGTGCACGTGCTCCAGCCAGGGACGGTCCGCGCCGGCGTGGGCCGCGTAGACCTGGATGCCGTCCGGGACGTGCCGGCCGGGGCGGCGGATCAGCACCACGCGAACGCGGTGGGCGACGGCCCGTTCGACCAGCGTGGCGGACACGACATGGGGGAGACGGCTCTGGGGTACCGCATCCGCCCCCCAGGGTCCCGGCTGTTCCACCAGCAGCCACCGGACCACGGTCGACGCGGTGGCGAACATGGGCTCTCCCAGCGACCGCGACGTCGCCGAGCACCGGAACGCCCCGCCATCAGCGCCGATGGCTCACCCGGCCAGCCCGAGCAGGCCCTCCCGGACCAGCCGGCGGACCAGGACCGCGGCGCTCTCCTGGTCGGCCAGGCCCGGGAGGTCATTCCCGGAGAAGGCCGACCCCGGGGCCGCCGCCGCCACGAACCGCATGGCCGCCTCCAGGCCGAGCGGCATCCGGAGCTCGCGGTCACCCAGGAACGCAACCAGCCGTTCGCCCTCCACGCGCAGCTCGCAGAACGAACCGTCCCTTCGCCGGACCGGCGTGTCCGGACCGATCTCGTCCAGCCGGGCCACGTCCACGAGCCCGCCTCCCAGCAGGGGCAGGCGCGTGGTCAGGAACGAGCGGATGCGGCGGTCCGCGCCGGCCTGGGCGTCCACGCCGTCCAGCCACCGGGCCACCTCACCCAGGCGGTCCTTCACCGCGGCGGCGAACCCCTCGGGGTCCCGGTGGAAGCCCGCCGGGAGCGGTTCCCGGAACGCGGGCGCGTCCGACAGCCCCTTCATCACCTCGCCCACGAGCTGGGCCCACGTGGTGGACAGGATCCCCACCGTGAGGTGCCCCGAGAGCACCGACTGCGTGGACGCCGCGTGGGGGGTGCCCACGGGCAGGTACATGGCGTCACCGGGCGCGAGGGTGGCCGACAGGACCGGGTCCTCCCTCGGCCCCGGCATCGGTTCGCCCAGGGCTCGGGGCGCCCACACGTCCCACCGCTTCTCGCCGAACGCCTGGAGCACGAACACGTCGTGGGAGTCCTGGTGCACGGCGAGCCCCCGGGAGCCCGGAGGGGTGACGTAGGCGTTCACCTGCGCCGGATGGGACAGTGCCGCCTCCAGGCCCCGGCAGAACCGGGCCAGCGGCGGCCAGTACCGGTGCATCCCCTGCAGCACGATCGTGGCGCCCTCCCGGAACCGCTCGAGGATCCGGGGCGGGTCGGCCATCCCGCTCACCGGCTGCGAACCGGTCCGCCCGGACTTCGTGTAGCCGGAGGTCGGGAGCGTGGCGCCGTCCTTCACCAGCCGGAACGCGGGGAGCCGCAGGGACGCCCCGGTCAGCAGATGGTCCACGTCGGCCAGGGACAGCAGGTCGTCGAACGGACGGCCCCCCTCCCGGCGCAGGGGCCACGAGGCCCAGTGGTCCCGCAGGAACGATCGGGTGTCGCCCACGCACCGCTCGAGCTCGGACTCCTCGCCGGAGGGTGCGGTCATCCGGTCACGTCGCCCGCGTCCGGCTGCCCGGTGTCCCGAGCCTCAGGAGTCCGTGCCGTCGGTGTCGCCGGTGCCCGTGCCGGAGTCGGTGCCGTCGGTGTCGCCGGTGCCCGTCGTGTCGGTCCCGTCCGCGTCCTGGGTGTCGGTCTGGTCCGCGGTGTCCGTGCCGTCCGCGTCCTGGGTGTCGGTGTCGTCGCCGGTGTCGCTCGTGTCGGTGTCGTCGGACTGGTCCACCGTGTCGGTGTCGTCGCCGACGGTGGCCCGGGGGGCCTCACCCGGCCACACCGTCTCGATGTCGTCGTCGGTGAGGGTCGTGTCCTTCGTGGGATCCACCGCGGTCACCTCCGGGGGTCGGGGTCAATGGCGAGTCTACCCACAACCGTCCGAACGAGCCTCAGCAGTCCGGCGTGACCCGGCGGGCGGGCGGCCCGACCGGAACGCCGGCTTCCCGGGCCATGTCGGCCAGGCGGGCCCGGACCACGTCCATGTCCTCGCGGTTCCAGTCCTGGTGGGTCTGGCACCGCCACGGCGCGAAGCGCTCGAGATGGAACGGGCTGGTCAGGCTCTCGTTGTGCCCGATGACGTTTCCCACCGAGATGTGGGACCGGGCCATCAGCCACAGGGTCAGCCGGAGCATGGAACGGAGCTGCGCCGGGTCGTCCAGGACCTCCTGGTCGCTCTGCCCGACGTCCTCGATCCCGAAAGCCGTGTAGTTGAGTCCCACCGTGTGCCGGCACATCCGCGAGAGCGGCACCAGCTGGTAGATGGTCCCGTCGGTGTCGATGATGAAGTGCGCGCACGTGCCGGGGAGCTCGTCGAGGTGGGGGTCGTTCGACGCGAACGTGTTCCACGCGGAGGTGAACGAGGTCCCGCCGGTGAAGTGCTCCACGATCACCTCCGGATGGGTGAGGTCCGCGCTCGAGATGCCGTAGTGGCGCTCCGAGTACGCCGCCATCTCCCGCACCCGCTCGGGTGGGAACGGGATCGGCTCCTGGACGATCGGGGGCCGAAGCCCGTCGACGTCCGGCCGGGGCGTCCCCCCCGGGGACGTGGCGACAGGGGGCGAGGTGGTGGCCGGGGGCGTCGACGGCGCCCCTGTGGACGGTGGCGTGCCGGTCTCGGCTGGGGACGCCGGTGACGACCGCGAGGGGGAGGCCGGACCGGGTGGCGTGGCCGTCGGCGAGCTCCCCCGGTCCAGGACGGCCTTCGTTCCCACGAACCCCGCCGCCACCAGCACCGCGGCGGCTGCCAGGGCCAGCGCCGTGCGGCCTGCCCGGCGGGGGGCCCGGTGGCTGCCGTGACTCCCCATCGCGCCGCGCCCGGGCGTCAGAAGCGGAAGTCGGGGGGCAGGGGCTCCAGCCCCACCCGGGCCCGGAGCGTGTTGAAGCTCCGGACGAACGCGTCCTTGTCCGGATCCGTGGCCGCGGCCCGGTGGTCCCTGAGGGCCTGCAGGGCGTCGTCCACGGCCGCCTGGTCGTCGTCGATGAACGCCTGCACCAGCCGTTCGTAGTCCAGGTCGTCGGCGATCGAGTCCCGGAAGGCCTGGGCCAGCAGGTCGTTCGTCACCTGGGCCTCCACCGGGACCCGCCATGTGGTCACCCGCTGGAGCGCCGATCGCCGCTCATCGATCACACTGCGAACGGTCTCCCGGGCTGCCTTCTGCTCCTCGGGTGTCCCGTTCGACGCGTTCCCGACGGCCGTCACCAGCTGCTGGCGGAAGCTGTTCGACTCGCTGAGGAGGTCGTCAACCTGGTTGACGTACTCCTCGATGGTGACCACCTGCGGCCCGCTGCTGGACGGGGTCCGGGGCTGACGGGAGATCGTCACGCTCTCCATGTAGACGGCCTGCGCCGGCCGCCCGTCGGCGGTCGGGTCCCCCTCCGCGAAGCCCTCCACCGGCACGGCCTGGATCGTCCTGGCCACGTCGAGGCCCGACACGATCCGGCCGAACACCGTGTACACGTTGTTCGAGTCGAGCCGGCGGCCCTGGGGCCCGCTGATGATGAAGAACTGGCTCCCCCCCGTGTGTGGCTGGCCCGTGTTCACCATGGCCAGGATCCCGGGCCGGTACGACTCGTCCCCGTGCAGCTCGTCGGGGAGGGTGTACCCGGGCCCGCCGCTCCCGGTCCCCGTCGGGTCGCCGCCCTGGACGACGTCGATCTCGTCGGCCAGCCGGTGGAAGTACATGCCGTCGAAGAACCCGTGCTCCGCCAGGAACACGAAGCTGTTCACCGTCTCCGGGGCGGTGTCCGGCAGCAGCTCGATCACCATGGTCCCGCAGGATGTCCGCACGGTGGCCGTGTAGGTGGTCGCCTTGTCGATCTGCAGGGGCGGCGGAGCCGAGAACTGCGGCTTGGGGTCGCCCGCACCGGGCGGAACCGACGCGCCGCACGCGACCGGCTTGGCAGCCGGGATCGGGGTCACCGTCCCCACCGGGACCACGCTCGTCGTCGGCCCGGACGTGGTGGGCGGCGCTGTGGTGGCCGGGCCGCCGCTCGAGCTGACGCTGGGACCCGGGCCGGGCTTCGAGCCGCCGCTGAGGGCGATCGCGAGCGCCACTCCCCCGACAACCAGCACGGCCGCGACCACCGCGGCGACGAGCCACCAGCGGCGCCTCGATCCGGGCCCCGGCCCGGCGCGGGGCCCGGGAACGGTGCTCGAACCGGCCGGTGCCACGGCGGGGCCTCCGGTGGGAACGCCGGCCGGGACAGGGCCGGCGGGCGCGGTCTGCGGCCCCGGCGTTCCGGGCATCGGCGGGGGCGGCGCGACGACGGTCCGTCCCTTCGCCGAGAGGGCCGCGCGGGCGGCGTCGACCATCTCGCTGCACGTGTCGAACCGCTGCTCGGGGTCCTTGGCCAGGGCCTTGAGGAGGACGTCGTCGAGCGCCGAGGGCAGCCCGGCCCGGGCGGTGGAGGCCCTCGGGGGCGCCTCCAGCAGGTGGGCCGCCATGACCTGCGCACCGCTATCGCGGGGGAACGGCGTGTCGCTGGTCAGGCATTCGTACAGGACGCAGGCCAGCGAGTACACGTCGGTCCGGGCGTCCACGCGCTTCCCCGCGCACTGCTCCGGCGAAGCGTAGTCGGGTGTCCCCACGAAGATCCCGGCCCGGGTCAGCCCACTCTCCACGTCCACCCGCTTCGTCAGTCCGAAGTCGGTGAGGTAGACGCGCTCGGCTTCCTGGCCGGGGCCGTCCTCGATCAGGACGTTCGCCGGCTTCACGTCCCGGTGGACCAGCCCGGCCGCGTGCGCCGCGTCCAGCGCGTCGGCCACCGAGCCCAGGATGGCGAGGGCCCGCTCGGGCGAGAGGGCCCCCTCCTGGGCGAGCACGGCCCCCAGGTCGCGTCCCCGCACGTACCGCATCGAGATGTACAGCCGGCCACCCGCCTCCCCCGCGTCGTGGACCGGGATGATGTGGCGGTGGTCGATCGAGGCGGCCAGCTGGGCCTCGCGCGAGAACCGGTCACGGAACTCGACGTCGTCCGAGAGGTCGGGGTTGATGACCTTCAGGGCCACCCGCCGCCCCAGGGCGAGCTGCTGGGCCAGGTACACGACGCCCATCCCGCCCCGGCCGAGGACGGAGTCGATGCGGTACCCACCCAGCTGTGTTCCCGGCGCGAGGTCGGTCATCGCGCCGTGTTGTACCACCCACCGGGGGCCCGGGGGTAGGGTCAGGGCTTCCCGACCGCGAAGGAGACGCCGTGGACATCGTGAACCCAGCCGTGGAGGACTACATGCGCGGTTTGGAGGCCCGCCACGACGAGCCGGTGCTGCTGGAGATGGAGGCCGAGGGGAAGGAGCGCGGGTTCCCGATCGTGGGGCGGCTCGTGGGCGTGACCCTCGAGGTGGTGGCCCGGTCCATCGGGGCCCGGCGGGTGTTCGAGCTGGGGAGCGGGTTCGGCTACAGCGGGTACTGGTTCGCCCGGGCGGTGGGGCCGGACGGAGAGCTGCACCTCACCGACGGCAACCCGGAGAACGAACGCAGGGCCCTCGACTACCTGGGCCGGGCCGGGCTGGACTCCTCCGTCACGTTCCACGTCGGGGACGCCGTGACCGCCCTGCGCGAGACCGGCGGCGAATGGGACGTCGTGTACTGCGACATCGACAAGCACGGCTACCCCGAGGCGTGGGAGGAGGCCCGCGAACGCATCCGGGTCGGCGGGCTGTACCTGTGCGACAACGTCCTGTGGTCCGGCCGCGTCACGGGCCACCCCGACGTCGGTGAGGACTCCCGGCCCGAGTGGACCGAGGCCATCCGCCGTCACAACGACGCCATCGCCCGGGACGAGCGGTACCTGTCCACGATCGTCCCCACCCGCGACGGCGTGATGGTGGCCCTCCGGCTGCGCTGACCCCGCCAAAACCCGGCGCCGCAACGTTTCGCCATTCCCCTGCAAGGGAATCAGTGGCGCGCAGCCCGAATTCGCTTGGTCAGCTCGAGGGGGATCAGAGGGGGAAAGGAGCCACTGGCGAACACCACCGCAAGCGCCCCGTAGACGGTCGCGGCGCCCGCCGCGCCCGAGCCAGTGCCCGCACCATCCGCGAAACGTTCGGTTTCCCGACAACGAGGGAGGACTTCGTCGTGCGCACACGATTCTTCGCGCTCGCCCGGAATGTGGCGGCGTTCGGCCTGCTGCTCGCGATCCCGGTAGCCCAGGCCCAGGGAACGGTGACGGCGCCCGCCGCCCTGTTCCGGGCCCCCGCTCAGCACCCCGCCTCGGACTCCGGTGCCGGGACCGCGACCACCGCCTCGGCGCTCGCCACCGTGAACGGGACGTTCGGCGACGTGTCGGTGGTCCAGGTGGCCCCGTACAACGGCGGCGAGCCGTCGATCGCCACCGGCCCCGAGGGGCACCTGTACTACTCCTACCCGGGCGGCCCCGGGATGGCCTTCTACCGTTCCACCGACCAGGGGCAGACCTGGACCGCCGGGGCCCTGGCCGACACGCAGAGCGGCGACACCTCGGTGAACGTCGACGCGTCGGGCGCCGTCTACGAGAGCAACCTGAACGGGTTCACGTTCGACGCCGACATGCTCCAGGGCGTGGTCTACAAGTCCCTCGACGGCGGAGCCCACTGGAGCAAGGGCGCGGGCTTCCTGTCCGGCTCGAACTCCACGAACAACCCGGCGCTGGTGGACCGGCAGTGGGCAGACGCCTACATCCCGCCCGGCAAGACCACCGACCAGGCGCTGGTGTATTTCTCGTACCACGACTGGGGTCCCAGCCAGGTGTGGGTGAACAAGTCCTCGGACGGAGGGAAGACGTTCGGGGCACCGGTCGACGTCATCACGTCCCCGGAGGCCGAAGCCGCCACGTTCTGCGACAGCATCCCCGGCGGCATCAAGGTCGCGCAGGCCGGTCCTCACGCGGGGCGGGTGTACGTGTCCTGGCTCGGCGGGAGCGTGGCCACGGACGCGGCCACCGGCTGCAACGTCACCCAGCTCAACACGTTCAACACGATCTGGGTGGCCTGGTCCGACGACCAGGGCGCGACCTGGACGGACCACCTGGTGTTCGACGGCGGGATCGGCCACGACGCCTCCGGGCTGTTCTCTGACCTCACCCTGGACAACGCGGGGAACCCGTACGTCGGGTTCGCCGACAACCTGACCGGCGAATGGGACATGTACGTCATGGCATCGTTCGACGGCGGGACCACGTGGAACGGCAAGACCGACGGGACCGGCACGCCGTACAAGGTGAACTCCGATACCGGCACCCATTTCTTCCCGGCCATCGCGGTCGGCGACCCCGGCCGGGTCGACGTGGCCTGGATCCGCACCTCGAACGTCATCCCGACCACGGCATACGGCAAGCCCACCCCGGGCGGCGGCGACGGTGCGGTGTGGTACGCGTACATGGCCCAGTCCGTGAACCTGCTGTCGGGCTCCCCGACCTGGAACGTCACACAGGCGACGCCCACGTCGATCCACACCGGCGACGTGTGCACGCTCGGCATCTTCTGCATCGACGCCACCACCGGCCTTCCGGTCACCGGCGCCGACCGGAGCCTGCTCGACTTCATCGACATCTCGGTCGGCCGGGACGGGTTCGCCCACGCGGCGTTCACCGCGAACCAGTCCGGCGGGCTCACCGGGATGATGGTGGCGAACCAGGTGTCCGGGACCCGGGCCTACACGCCGACCCTCGCCCTGGCGGCAGGCACTCCGGCGGGCGGCGCCTACACGACGACCGTGAACCTCTCGGCGGTGACGCACTACGTCGACACGGGGACGCCGGTCACCTTCACCGTCGGCGGCCAGTCGGTCACGGCCCCCGTGGGCTCCGACGGCGTGGCCTCGGCCACAATGGTCCTGTCGCAGCGGCCGGGCGCGTACACGCTGACCGCGTCGGGAGCGGGGCTGTCGGCCAGCGCTCCGTTCGCCATCACGAAGGACGCCACCACGCTCACGGCCGTCCGCAAGACGAAGACGCTGCAGGCCACCCTGAAGGCGGCCGGATCCCTGGTCCCCGTGGCCGGGCGGACCGTGCGGTTCTTCGTGAACGGCACCTCGGTCGGCACCGCCGTGACGAACGCGAACGGCGTGGCCGTCCTGAAGCACCCGACGCCCAAGCGCACCGCGGTGACCGCGACGTTCGGGGGCGACACGTACTTCCTCGCCTCGCAGTCGGGGTAGCCCGCACCCTCGGCTCGCGGCGGCCGAGGGACCGGAGGCTAATCCTCCGGTCCCTCGCCGTGTCCGGAAGGAACTGGTGGACCGGCTCGCGGCGGGCTGCGACACTTGCGGAGGCATGGCGCAGGCGGTGTGGACCGGGACGCTCTCGTTCGGGCTGGTGGGGATCCCCGTGAAGCTGTACGGGGCCACCACCCCCCGCGACGTCCGGTTCCACCAGTTCGAGGGCCGGACCGGCCGGCGGGTGCGATATCGCCGGGTGGCGAACGAAGCCGACGTCCCGTTGTGGGATGTCGGCCCGGACACATCGTCCGGCGAGCCGGGACCGGTGGAGGAGCCCCGGCGCGAGGAGCGAGCCGAGCGGTCGATGCCCACGGTCCCGTCGCCATCGCCGCCGCCGCCGCCGGCGGCACCCGATGAGCCGGACCGGCGGGAGGTCGCGTTCGAGGAGGTCGTCCGGGGGTTCGAGGTGGATCCGGGGCGGTTCATCCGGGTCACCTCGGAGGAGCTCGAGGAGCTGGCCCCGGAGCCCAGTCGTTCGATCGACATCGAGGACTTCGTGCGTCTCGACGAGATCGACCCCGTGTACTTCGAGAAGAGCTACCACGTGGTTCCCGGCCGGGGCGGGGAGAAGCCCTACCTGCTGCTGGTCCGGGCCATGGAGGAGGCCGGGCGGGTGGCCGTGGGGCGGTTCGTCCTGCGAACGCGCGAGCACGTCGCCGCCGTCAGGCCGGCCGGCGGCGCGCTCCTGCTGGAGACGCTGTTCCGGTCGGACGAGGTCCGCGACCCCTCCGAGCTGGGGGTCCGGCCCATGGAGGAGCCGTCGGAGCGGGAGGTCCGGGTGGCGGTCCGGCTGATCGAGGCCCTGGCCACTGACTGGGACCCCGCCCGGTACCCCGACACCTACCGCGAACGGGTGCTCGAGCTGATCCGGGGGAAGGCCGGCCCGGCGCCGGAGCGCCCGCCCGTTCCCGCCGGGGCCGAACCGGAGCCCGCGGTGTTCGACCTCATGGAGGCCCTGAAACGAAGCGTGGAGGAGGCTCGAAGGGCCCGGGGGACGGCGGCTGGCAGGACGGGCACAGGAACGCGACCCGCTCCTCGGGGGCGTCGCCGAGCGTGATCCGCTCGATCGCCGTGCCGCACCGCCGGCACGGCCGGCCGGCCCGGCCGTAGACCCACAGGTTCCGCCCGGGTCGCGTGTCCCCGGTGGTGACCCGGACCGGCCGGGTCCGGTTCGCCTCCATGAGCCGCTTCATCAGCGCCACCAGGGCCGCCGGATCCCGGACGGTGCCCACCGGCGTCCGGGGGTCGAGGCCTCGCAGGAAGCAGGCCTCGGAGCGGTAGACGTTCCCGGGACCGGCCATGACCCGCTGGTCCAGGACCGCCTCCCCGACCGGCCGGGACGGGTCCGCCGTGAGGCGGCGCAGGGCCTCGTCCGGATCCCAGTCGGGGCCCAGCACGTCGGGACCGAGGTGGCCCAGGCGCTGCGGCTCCTCCTTCGTCGGCCACACCTCCAGGATCCCCAGGAGCGTTCCCACCGCGACGGCACGATCGGTCGCCAGGACGGCCCGGACCTCGTGGTCGGGTTCCCGCCACCGCTCCCCCGGCCGGTACAGGCGCCACCGGCCGTCCATCTTCAGGTGGCTGTGGACGGTGAGCCCGCCGTCCGTTCGCAGCAGCAGGTGCTTGCCCCTGGCGGCCACGCCGTCCACCCGCTGGCCCGCGAGGTCGGCGCCGGCCAGCGCGGGGACCCGGAAGTCGGTCATCGTCAGGACCTGCCCGGCCAGGGACGCGTGGAGCCGGCGGGCCAGGCGGTGGACGTCGTCGCCCTCCGGCACGGCGCGCTCAGCCGCGGAGACGGAGCCCGCGGGGCGAGAGCGAGAACCCCGCGCCCGCCAGCACGTCGGCCAGCGGGGAGTCGAACACCCCGGCGCCGTCGGCCCGCTCCACGGTGAGCCCGGCCACCAGGCCGTCCTTCACCGCCAGCGCCAGCGCCTCGGCGGCCGCCTGCAGCCACACGGGATCCTCGGTGAACGACAGGACCGTCCGTCCACCCTTCTCGACGTACAGGGCGGGGACCCCGTCTACCAGGACGGCCACGGCGCCGGCCTTGCGCCCCGGCCGGTGGCCGGGACGATCCCCACCCGTCCCGTCGCCGCGCGCCGGGCCGGCATCCGAGCGCCCCGGCCGGTCGGGCCATCCGAGCGCCGCGCCGTACGGCTGGGCCGGGTCGCAGGCCGAGAGCACCAGCGTCTCGGGCTCCTTCGGCCGCTCCGCGAGGGCCCGCATCCGGTCCACCGCCCCCGGCAGGGCGAACTGAGCGCCGCCCAGGCCCTCGACGTAGTACCCCCGCCGGCACCGGCCGGACTCCTCCATGGCCTTCAGCACCGGATACACGGCGGCGAACCCGCCGCCGACCCGCTCCGCGGCCACCGCCGGGCGGGTCACAATCCCGTGGCGGGCCAGCAGCTGCTCGGCTGTCGCGTGCATCCGCCGGGTGGCGTTCGGCTCCCGATCCGGGACCGGGCTCCACCGTCCGGCCGCGGCGGGCGGGCCCATCCGCGTGGGGAACGCCGGTCCCCGCCTGCGGGCGCCCGCTCGCCGGCTGGGCCGCCGGGCCCGGGTCCCGCCGGCCAGGAACGCCCGGAGCGGGCCGAGCGTGTCGTTGGTGACCAGGCCCTCCCACACCAGCTCCCACAGGGCCAGGACCACTTCCCGGTCGTCGAGCGAGCCCACCGCATCCACGATCTGGCGGAAGAACAGGGCCCCCCGCGACCGGAGCGCCTCCAGGACCCGTTCGGCCAGCGGCGTGAGCTCGGCCGGGACGGGCTCCGGCAGCAGCAGCGGGGCCCGTTCCGCCAGGTACAGCGCCACCCACCCGTCGTCGGCCCCGATCGCGCCGTGGCCCGCCCACACGACCTCGCCGGCCGCGCACAGCTCGTCGAGGAGCGCCGGCCGGTAGCCGGGGAGCCGCGCCGCCAGGACCTGTCGCTCCAGGACCGAACCCGGGATGGGCACGCCCTGGACCTGCTCGACCGCCCGGAGGACGGCGTCGGCGTCGGTCCGCAACGGGCCGCCCCGGCCGATCCCGTGCCACCCGGGCAGGAACCGGGCCAGCGCGGCCTGGGGTGCCGGCTCGGCCTCCTTGCGCATGGCCGCCAGCGACCGCCGGCGGAGCCGGCGGAGCACCTCGACCTCGATCCACTCCTGTCCCCCGCCGCCGGGTCGGAACTCCCCGCGTACCACCCGGCCCGACTCCTCCAGCCGCCGCAGCGCCTCGGCCACCACGGCCACGCCCAGCCCCAGCCGCGCCGCCGGGTCGTGTTCGACGAACGGCCCGTGGGTCCGGGCGAACCGGCCCACCAGGTCCCGGACGGGGTCGTCCACCGGCTCCAGGAACGCCGCCGGGAGCCCGGGCGGCAGCGCGGTTCCCAGCGCGTCGCGGAACCGCGAGGCGTCCTCGGCCGCGGCCCACCGCTCCTCCCCCGCGACCCGAACACGGATGGCCCGCCGCTCGCCCTCCAGGTCCGGCAGCCACCCGGCCGCCTCCACCGGGTCCTCGGCTCGGGCCACGACCTCGTCCCCGGTGAGGTCGCCGAGCGTCCGGAGCAGGTCGTGCACGCCGTCGCGACCGCGGACCTTCCACCCGTCCACTACGCGCTGCAGCTCCAGCTCCAGCCGGCCCAGCGCACCCGGGTCCACCAGCTCGCGCAGCTCGTCGCGGCCCAGCAGCTCCGCCAGGACCCGGCGGTCCAGGGTCAGGGCCTGGGCCCGCCGTTCGGCCAGCGGCGCGTCGCCCTCGTACATGAACGCCGCCACGTATCCGAACAGCAGCGAGGACGCGAACGGGGACGGGACCGCCGTGTCCACCTCCACCAGCCGGACCTCCCGGCGCCGGATGGCCGCCATCAGCTCGACCAGCCCGGGGAGGTCGAACGCGTCCTGGAGGCACTCCCGGAACGTCTCCAGGATCATCGGGAACGAGCCGTACCGCGACGCCACCTGCAACAGCGAGGCCGAGCGCTGCCGCTGCTGCCACAGCGGCGTGCGCTTGCCGGGCGAGCGGCGGGGCAGCAGCAGGGCCCGGGCCGCGTTCTCCCGGAACCGCGAGGCGAACAGGGCCGAGCCGCCCACCGCGTCGGTGACCAGCTCCTCGATCTCCTCCGGTTCGAACAGCACGGAGTCGGATGGCGGGACCTCGTCGGCCTCCGGGAGGCGGACCACGATGCCGTCGTCGTCCACCATGGTCTGGACCTCGAGCCCCAGACGCTCGCGGACCCGGAGCTCGATGGCCTGGGCCCACGGCGCGTGGACCCGGGCCCCGAACGGCGAGTGGACGCACAGTCGCCAGTCCCCCAGCTCGTCGCGGAACCGTTCGACCACGATGGTCCGGTCGTCGGGGAGGACCCCGGCCGCCTCCCGCTGCTCCTGCAGGTACCGCACCAGGTTGCTCGCCGCGAGGTCGTCGAGCCCCGCCTCCCGCAGGCGCGCCATCTGCGCCTGGGGCTCGAGCGCCGACAGCTCTCGCACGAACGCCCCCAGGGCCCGCCCCAGCTCCACCGGCCGGCCCAGCGAGTCCCCGTGCCAGAACGGCATCCGCCCGGGCAGGCCCGGGGCCGGCGTCACCAGGACCCGGTCGTGGGTGATCTCCTCGATCCGCCAGGACGACGTCCCCAGCACGAACACGTCCCCGGGCCGGGACTCGTACACCATCTCCTCGTCCAGCTCGCCCACCCGGGGGCCCTTCTCGGTGGCCACGAACACCGGGAACAGCCCCCGGTCGGGGATGGTTCCGCCGGAGGTCACGGCGAGGCGCTGGGCGCCCGGCCGGGCCGACAGCTTCCCCTCGATGCGATCCCAGTTGAGCCGGGGCCGGAGCTCCGCGAACTCGTCGGACGGGTACCGCCCGGACAGCATGTCGAGCACGCCCTCGTAGGCGCTGCGGGGCAGATCCGCGAACGGCGCCGCCCTCCGAACCATGGCCTCCAGCTCGCCGGCGTCCCGGTCCTCCATGGCCACGGCGGCCACCACCTGCTGCGCCAGCACGTCCAGGGGGTTCCGGGGGAACCGCAGGGCCTCGATCTGCCCGGCCCGCATCCGTTCGACCACCACCGCGCACTCCACCAGGTCGCCCCGGAACTTCGGGAAGATCACGCCCCGGCTGACGTCGCCCACCCCGTGCCCGGACCGACCCACCCGCTGGAGCCCGCTGGCCACCGTGGGCGGCGACTCCACCTGGATCACCAGGTCCACCGCGGCCATGTCGATCCCCAGCTCGAGCGACGAGGTGGCCACGACCGCCGGGAGCCGGCCCGCCTTCAGCTCCTCCTCGATCAGCAGGCGCTGCTCCCGGCTCACCGAGCCGTGGTGGGCCCGCGCGATCTCCTCCCCGGCGATCTCGTTCAGGCGGGCGCACAGGCGCTCCGCCAGCCGCCGGGAGTTCGCGAACACGATCGTTGAACGGTGGGTGCGGATCAGCTCCACCAGGCGCCGGTCGATGGCCGGCCAGACGCTGGCCCGCTCCTCGGCGTCCGGGATCGGCCCGGACACCCCCGACAGCCCTCCGATGGCCGAGGGACCGGTCCTGGCCGGCTGGCCGAACACGTCATCGTCGTCCGGATGCAGCAGGGGCTCGAACGGCTCCGCTTCGGCGCCGGGATCGCTCATGTCCTCCAGGGGGACCTCGACAGAGAGCTCCCACCGCTTCACGGCCGGCGGGTTCACCACGGTCACGTCCCGCCCCGTTCCGCCCAGGAACCGCGCCACCTCGTCCACCGGACGGACGGTGGCCGAGAGCCCGATCCGCTGGGCCTCCCCGGAGAGGAGCTCCCCGAGGCGCTCCAACGACACCGCGAGGTGGGCCCCACGCTTGGTCCCGGCCACCGCATGGATCTCGTCGACGATCACGGTCTCCACCGACCGCAGCGCCTCCCGGGCCTGCGAGGTCAGCAGCAGGAACAGCGACTCCGGCGTCGTGATGAGGATGTCGGGGGGATGCCGGGCGAACCGGCGGCGGTCCTCCGCCGGCGTGTCGCCGGTCCGGATCGACACCTCGATATCGGGCACCGGGAGTCCCAGGCGCCCCGCCGCCCGCCGGAGCCCGGTGAGCGGCGACCGGAGGTTGCGTTCGATGTCCACCGCCAGAGCCTTGAGCGGCGAGACGTAAAGGACGCGGAGCCGGCCGGCGGGGGTGGCCGGCTCCGAGGTGGCCAGCCGGTCGATGGCCCACAGGAACGCGGCCAGGGTCTTTCCCGAGCCCGTGGGCGCCACCACCAGCGTGTGCCGTCCGGACTGGATGGCCTGCCACGCCCCCGCCTGGGCCGCCGTGGGCCCCGCAAACGCCTCCCCGAACCAGGCCCGCGTGAGCGGAGAGAAGCGGCGCATGTCCCCGCCGTCAGGGTCCCGGATCACCGCATCGGTCGGCATGGTTCGTGGCGTGGTTCGGACGGCCCCCAGCTCCGCGGGAGGCCGAATCCATGGTAGTGGCAACGTCGGACATCCGAGCCGCGGGGCCCATCTGTGCGGCCCCGCTAGGCCTCGCGGAGGTTCCTGCAGCTGGCGTCGGCGTTGATGCACGTGGCCACGAGCTCCTCCAGTCGCTGCTGCTTCCAGGTGTTCCAGAAGTCGGCATGGAGCGTGGAACCCGGAACCGCGTCGGGGCCGTCGGACGCCAGCCGGGCGTTGCTCGCATCCCGGATGGACCAGGTGACGTGGAGGATCAACCGCGGCAGATGGCGGGGGTTGGAGGCGGGGCAGTCGTCGGTCCCGGGGATCGGATAGGCGACGTGGCCGGTGGAGTCGTACGAGGTCGAGCCGTCCCAGCACGAGGGGAACTCCACATGGTCACGGACCAGGTCGGTCCCGCAGTCCGGTAGCGTCGTGTAGTGAACGCCCTGGGTCCCGCGACAGAAGTAGTACATGTGGTATCCCATCGGCGTCCCCACGGTGGCGCCGGCCACGAGCTTGAAATCCTGGGGATAGGCCTCGGTGGCGCCGACCACCCCCCAGTAGTAGACGTGCATGGTCCGCGCCTCCACGACGGTGCCGTCGGCGCGCAGCAACGCGGGGAACCAATAGCCCGCCGTGTCGCTCCCCACGCCGCACGTGGTCGTGGAGGCCAGCATGGTCCCGTCCGTGCTGTCCGCGCCGGTGGACCGGTTGCCGAAGAAGTCGTGGAGGTGGCTCCCCCCCGCCAGGCCCGGCTTGGTGATGGGGTCGTCCGGGGCCGAGTGCGAGTACGCGCATTTCAGCCAGAAGACCCCGTGTCGCGTCCCCGAGATCCCGGGCGTGGCCAGCGCAACGACCAGCGTGCCAGCGAGCAGGCACGTGGCGAGCATGGTCCCCCCCGCCCTTCGCATCGATCCCCTCCCCACGGCGGCATCATTCCATGCGGAAGCCCCACGGGAAAACCCCCATCCTCGGATCCAGCCGATCCCGGCCCGGCCACGCCGGTTGCCCGGCCCGCTCGGTCGTGGTGGAGTCGGCCGGTGTCGAGTCCGCGGAGGGGGCCGGAGGGGTGAAGGCATCGGTCTGGTCGATCATCGTCGGGGTGTTCGGGTTCGCCGCGCTGGCGCTGGCCCTGCTCGCGATCCTGTGGGCCGTCTTGATGTGGCTGAAGTTCCCGCCGGTGGTCGGCCTGACCCGGCGGCTCGAGCAGCGACGGCTCCGCAGGAAGCAGGCGGTGGCCCTGCGCCTCGGCCTCGGGTACTCCGAGCAGGACCCGTTCGACCTCGTGGACCTCCCGCTGTCGCTGATGTCGTGGGGCGTGAAGCGGTGGATCGGCGACGTGTACGCCGGCCAGTGGCGGGGCCGGGACGTGTACCTGTTCCGCTTCCTCTACACGGAGCCCGGCAGCCGCTACGGCAACGTCACGTACACGCACCAGGTGGCCCTCACGAAGATCGACGCGGCGCTCCCCCACGTGGTGATCGACGGCGTGCAGCTCACGAAGGTCGAACAGAAGCTCCGGGGGGCGCAGGAGGTCTCGTTCGGGGAGGAGTTCGACCACTCGTGGCGCGTCCAGAGCACCGACTCCGAGCTGGCGCGCGAGATCGTCGACGCGAACGTCCAGCGGTGGCTCCTCGGCCTCGACCACCGGTGGCGGTTCGAGGTGTCCGGGCCGTACGTGCTGGCCTTCCAGGAGGCCGTGACGCACCTCGCCGACGAACGGGCCCTGATCGACATGGTGTCCGACCTCGCCGACCACGTGCCGTGGATCCTCACGCAGCAGCACCCGGCGGGGAGCGCGCCGGACCCCGACCCGCTCCCCGTGGGCCCCGCCCCCCGGCCCCAGCGGGAGCGCCGACGGGGCCGGACCGTGAACCGGGTGCTCGCCGGGGTCCTGACGATCGGGGGGCTGTTCGCGGTGGGGGCGCTCCTCCAGCAGTTCGGGGACGAGGACATCGGGAACGTGCACCCGAGCCTCCCGGTGGTCCCGAGCCTGTCCTTTCCGCCCTTCTCGTTCGCGCCGCCCTCGCTCGCTTTCCCCAGCATCAGCCCGACGGAGACGTTCACGGCGTCCCCGGGCGAGGCGCTCACCCTGGCCGGGTTCCGGCCGGGCGAGGAGATCACCGTGACATTCCGGGGTCTCGAGCCCGGCCCGCACCCCTCCCCGCTTCCCGGCCGGCGGCCGCCGCCCGACCACTACGCGGCGTTGCTCACGATCGAGAACACCGGATCGATCCGCTACGAGGACGCGCCGGCGAACGGCGCCATCCTGGTCGACGCCCACGGCCGACGGTACGCGCCGAGCCCGGCCTCGGTCTTCCACGGCCGGTCGACCGCCGTGATCCACCTGGCCCCCGGCGAGTCGGTGAAGGGCTACCTGTGGTTCGAGGTCCCGAGCGGAACCAGGCCGGCGATCCTCCTGCTGACCCCGGACTCGGGGCTCGGACCCCAGACCGGGCGGTGGGAGCTTCGAACCGAACCGAGCGGGTAGACTCCGGCACGGTCGACCCCGGGCGCCGCCCGACCCGGGCCGGCGCCCGTTCAGGCACGAACCGGAAGGGATTCGACGTGGCGACGAGGAACAGGCTGCCGTCCGCGCCCGGCGACTTCGGGCGCCTGTACCGGGGGCGCGAGGGCCAGTGGTCGTGGGTCCTGCACCGGGTCACGGGCATCGGGATCATCCTGTTCCTGTTCGCCCACGTGGTGGACACCGCGGTGGTGGGCTGGGGACGCGAGGCATACAACCGGGTGCTGTCCGTCTACCACAACCCAGGCGTCCAGCTCCTCGAGCTGGTCCTCGTGGGGATGGTCATCTACCACGCCGCGAACGGCATCCGGATCATGCTCCTGGACTTCTGGCCCAAGGCCTCGCTGTACCAGGCCCGGCTGTGGTACGGGACGCTGGTCGTGGTGATCGGCGCCATGGTCCCGGTGACGTGGGTCATCGGCCGAGCCATCCTCCGAGATCTCTGAGCCATGGCCGTCGGCACCGATCCCCGTCCCTCGCGGTACAAGGGCCCCACGGTCCGGGGCGCGGTCACGGGCCGGGAGCGACCCGTCGGCGGCTACGAGATGTGGTCGTGGCTGTTCATGCGGATCAGCGGGATCCTTCTGCTGGTCCTGGCCGTGGGCCACGTCGTGATCATGCACGTGCTGGGCGGCGGGGTGGAACGCGTGGACTTCCAGTTCGTGAAGGTCCGCTGGGACAGCCCGTTCTGGCGGACCTGGGACTGGCTGATGCTCTCGCTGGCGCTTCTCCACGGCGTGAACGGACTGCGCACGGTGATCCTCGACTACGTGCGCCGACCCGCCGCCCGGTTCGCCCTGACCTGGTTCTTCAACGTGGTGGGCGTGATCCTGTTCGGACTGGGGACCGTCGTCGTGTTCACGTTCAACGCCGCCAACTTCGGCCCGCCGACGACGTGACGGTCACCCACACGTACAGCGCGGTGATCGTCGGCGCGGGGGGCGCCGGGCTGCGGGCGGCCATCGAGGCCTCGAACCACGTCAACGTGGCGGTGATCTCGAAGCTGTACCCCACCCGTTCGCACACCGGGGCGGCCCAGGGCGGGATGTGCGCGGCGTTGGGGAATGTCGAGGAGGACTACCCCGAGTGGCACACGTTCGACACGGTGAAGGGCGGGGACTACCTGGTGGACCAGCCCGCCGCCGAGATCATGACCCACGAGGCCATCGACCGGGTCATCGAGCTCGAGCACTGGGGGTTCCCGTTCAACCGGACCCCGGACGGGCGGATCGACCAGCGGCGGTTCGGGGGGCACACCCGGAACCACGGCGAGGGCCCCGTCCGCCGGGCCTGCTACGCGGCCGACCGGACCGGCCACATGATCCTGCAGACCCTGTACCAGCAGTGCATCAAGCGCGACGTCCGGTTCTTCAACGAGTTCTACGTCCTGGACCTGCTCATCGAGGACGGCCGGTGCGGCGGCGTGGTGGCCTACGAGCTGGCCACCGGTGAGCTCCACGTGTTCCGGGCCCGCACGGTCCTGTTCGCCACCGGTGGGTACGGGCGGATCTTCAAGATCACGTCGAACGCCCACGCGCTGACCGGCGACGGTCCCGGGGTGTGCTACCGGCGGGGGATCCCCCTGCAGGACATGGAGATGTACCAGTTCCACCCGACGGGGATCTACAAGCTCGGGATCCTGATCTCCGAGGCCGTCCGGGGTGAGGGCGGGATCCTGCTGAACGGCGAGGACGAACGGTTCATGGAACGCTATGCGCCCACGATCAAGGACCTCGCGCCGCGCGACATGGTCAGCCGGGCCATCTATCAGGAGATCAAGGAGGGCCGGGGCGTGGAGGGCAAGGACTTCGTGCACCTCGACGTCCGGCACCTCCCGCGCGAGGTCATCGAGACGAAGATCCCCGACGTCACGGAGTTCGCCCGGATCTACCTGGGCGTGGAGCCGACCACCGAGCCCGTCCCCATCCAGCCCACGGCGCACTACGCGATGGGGGGCATCCCCACCGACGTCGACGGGCGTGTCGTGGTGGGCCCCTCCGAGGAGCCGGTGCCGGGGGTGTTCGCGGCCGGGGAGTGCGCGTGCGTCTCGGTCCACGGGGGGAACCGGCTGGGAACGAACTCGCTGCTCGACATCGTGGTGTTCGGCCGCCGGGGCGGGCACTCGATGGCGGAGTTCGCGCTCTCGGTGGACGAACCCAACCTGCCGAAGGGGGCCGAGGGCCCGACCGAGGAGATGCTCGACCGGATCCGGGAGGGCCCGGCGGCCGAGCCGGCGGCGGACATCCGCCTCGAGCTCCAGCAGCACATGTTCGACCTGTGCGGGGTGGTCCGGAACGAGGCGAACCTCCGGGAGCTCCAGGGCATCCTGGGCGGGCTCCAGGACCGGTACGGGGGCATCGGCGTGAGCGACAAGGGCCGGATGTTCAACACCGAGCTCATGGAGGCCGTCGAGCTGGGGTTCCTGCTGGACGTCGCGGAGACCGTGGCCGCCGCGGCCCTGGCCCGGGACGAGAGCCGGGGGGCCCACTACCGCGAGGACCATCCCCTGCGCGACGACGACCACTGGCTGAAGCACTCCCTGGCGTACCGTGAGCCCGACGGCTCCGTGCGCCTGGAGCACAAGGACGTGAAGATGGGGCCGTACATCCCGATGGAGAGGAAGTACTAGTGGGGGGTCCGGGGGGCTCAAGAGCGAGGCCGGAAGGAGCACAGGCGATGCCGGCACAGCCGAGCGTAAGCCCCCCGGTCAAGAAGGGGAAGCGAAGGCAGCCTGGCCTCGGCGACGTGCTGGAGGGCTCGGGCGAGACCGAGTGGACCGAGGGACCGCCGCGGGAGCCCGGGGCCAAGCGGCGGGGCGGCCCGGAGGTCACCGGCCAGGTCAGCCTGACCATCCGGATCAAGCGGTTCAACCCGGAGGTCCGGGAGGACTCGTGGTGGGACGAGTTCGTCGTCGACGCGGAGCCGTCCGACCGGCTGCTCGATGCCCTGCACCTGGTGAAGTGGTACCAGGACGGGACGCTGGCCCTGCGCCGGTCGTGCGCGCACGGCATCTGCGGCTCGGACGCCATGCTCATCAACGGCAAGAACCAGCTGGCCTGCAAGGTCCTGGTGAAGCAGGTGGCGCCGAAGGTGACGGTGGAGCCCATCCGGGGCCTGCCGGTCCTCAAGGACCTCATCGTCGACATGGAGCCGTTCTTCGACGGCTATCGGCGGGTGCTGCCGTACCTCATCAACGAGGAGGGCGTGAGCGACCGGGAGCGCCGGCAGTCGCCGGAGGAACGCGAACGGTTCGACGACACCACGAAGTGCATCCTGTGCGCCGCGTGCACCACATCCTGCCCGATCTTCTGGGGGGACGGCGAGTACATCGGTCCGGCGGCGATCGTGAACGCGCACCGCTTCATCTTCGACTCCCGCGACCAGGGCGCCGACGAGCGCATCCGCGTCCTGGCCGAGAAGTCCGGCGTGTTCCGGTGCCGCACCACCTTCAACTGCACCGAGGCCTGCCCCCGCGGCATCAAGGTCACGAAGGCGATCCAGGAAGTGAAGCGCGCGATGCTGTTCGGCAACTACTGAGGGCTGCGCACGGTGGGCGCGCCGACGCTGCGGACCGTCGCTGCGTCCTCGTCGGGACGCATCGCCCTCGGGTCTACTGCGCTCGCGCGCCGCAGCCGGACCCTTCGGTTGGGGTTGACATTCGATCACCGAGTCCACGGCGTCCTCCTCCAGCGCCTGTGGTGTACGATTGGTGTATGCGGCGTCGGACGAACATCGAGATCGAAGACACCTACGTCCAGACGATCATGAAGCGATACGGGGTCAGGACGAAGCGCGAGGCCGTCGAGCTCGCCCTGCGTCACCTCGCTGGGCAGCCGATGACCCGTGAGGAAGCGCTGGCGATGCGAGGAGCGAACGCGATCGCGGAGCCTCCGCCGGATACAGGCCCCGAAACTGCATGATCCTTGTCGATACATCCGCTTGGGTGGAATTCGACCGAGCGACAGGAAGCGCTGTGGATCAGCGGCTCACGGAACTCATCGACACCGGGGCCGATCTGGCGGTCAGCGAGCCCATCATGATGGAGGTGCTCGCGGGAGCACGCTCAGACGAACGCGAGGACGACCTTCGGCGTCTGCTTTCCCGCTTCGCCCTCCTCCCGTTCGACACCGCGGCGGACTTCGAAAGCGCGGCGCGAATCTATCGGCGATGTCGGGGCCAAGGGATCACGCCACGGGGCATGATCGACTGCATGATCGCATCGGTCGGATGGCGGCATGGCGCGACGTTGCTCGCGTTCGACCTCGATCTTGCACGTGTGGCGGGCGTCATCGGCGTCGGGCTCGACGCCTCGTCAATGCAACCCTAGGTCCGTCGTCGAACATTCGCGGGGTCCCAGAGGCAATTGAGGTGGCGTGCTCCTCGGCAAGATGCTCGGGATCCGGCAGCGCCTCCCGGACGGCAGCGTCCCACCCGGCCCGAGCGCCTACGCGATCGGGCGACCGGGAAGAGATCGACGTGCAGCCGGCGGACTCCCGCGGCGGCGAGAACTACGGCTGGAACGCGATGGGGGGGACCGTGCGCCCCCTCTGATCTCCGACGACGACGTCCGCAACCTGGTCGCCTTCGGCGAGGACGCGGACGGCGAGACGTACGCCCTCTCACTCGACGGGCCGGTCTACCGGCTCGTCCCCTGACACGCACCGGGCCGGCGCACCCGCTCGCCGGCCCGCTGATTCCGGGCGGAACCACGAGGCTCGGATTCGCCGTACATGGCGAAGGGGCGGACAATCAGGGGAAGGAGGTCGCCATGCCTAGCTACCTGGTGGTGGCCAACCAGACGCTCGGCGGAGAGGCGCTCGCCGAGAAGGTCCGCGAGCGCATCGCCGCGGGGTCGAGCGCGTTCCACGTCGTCGTGCCGGCCACTCCCCCGCGCGAGCACGCGACGTGGGTGGAGGGCGAGGCGAGGTCCGTCGCGCAGGAGCGGCTGGACCGGGCGCTGGAACGGTTCCGGGACTTGGGCGCCGAGGCCGACGGCGAGGTCGGCGACGCGGACCCGGTGCAGGCGATCGGCGACGCGCTCCGGGCCGGGCACTTCGACGAGATCATCCTGTCGACGCTGCCCTCGGGCCGCTCCCGATGGCTCCGTCGGGACGTGCTCAGCCGAGTCACCGCGATGTTCCAGCTGCCGGTCACCCACATCGTCGGCGAACCCGAGACCGCCGGTCCGCAGTAGCCGGGTCAGGACCCGGGGTGGGCAGGAGGCTCGGCGGGCTTCGGGCGGCGGAGGCGGCGGGCGACGCGGCGGATGGGATCGTAGCGCTTGTCGACCACGCGCTCCTTCAGCGGGATGATCGCGTTGTCCGTGATGTGGATCTCCTCCGGGCAGACCTCGGTGCAGCACTTCGTGATGTTGCAGAGGCCGAGGCCCATGCGCTGGCGGAGGAGCTCGCGGCGGTCGCTGGTGTCGAGCGGGTGCATCTCGAGCTCCGCGTAGCGCACGAAGAATCGGGGGCCGGCGAACGCCCGCTCGGTCACGTGGGGGTCCCGGATCACGTGGCACACGTTCTGGCACAGGAAGCATTCGATGCACTTGCGGAACTCCTGGACCCGTTCGATGTCCCGCTGGGCCATCCGGTAGTGGCCGTCGGCCTCGGTCTTCGGGTCCTTGGCCCGGGGCGCGAACGCCGGCACCTTCTCGGCCATCTCGTAGTTGAACGAGACGTCGGTCACCAGGTCCCGGATCAGCGGGAAAGCCTTGATCGGGGTCACCGTGATGGGCTCCCCCGGCTCGAACAGGTTCATGCGCGTCATGCACAGCAGCCGGGGCTTCCCGTTGATCTCGGCGCTGCACGACCCGCACCGGCCGGCCTTGCAGTTCCACCGCACCGCCAGGTCGCCGGCCTGGGTGGCCTGGATGCGATGGATGACGTCGAGGACCACCTCGCCCTCCTGGGCATCCACCTGATAATCGCGGAACTCACCCTGCTCGGCGTCGCCCCGCCACAGCCGCATGGTCACCGTCTGGTCGGCCATCAGTGTTGCTCCTCGAACAGCGCTGCGAGCTCCGCCGGCATCTCCGGCAGCGGGATCTGGTCCACCCTCACGCCGTTGCCCTCTCCGTTCCGGTGGATCCGGACGTTCACCTTCGCGAACTCCGGGTCCGTGTCCGGGTAGTCGTCGCGGGTGTGCCCGCCGCGGCTCTCCTTCCGCTCGAGCGCCGCCCGCCCGATGCACTCGGACACCGCGAGCATCGGCGCGAGGTCCATGGCCAGGTGCCACCCCGGGTTGAACTGCCGGTTGCCCTCCACGGCCACCCGCCCGGCGCGCTCCTTCAGCGCCGCGATCTCGTCGAGCGCCTGCTTCAGCTCCGCCTCGGTCCGGATGATCCCCACCAGGGTGTGCATGCACTCCTCGAGGTCCCGCTGGATCGCGTACGGGTTCTCGCCCCGGTCGCGTTCGAACGGCGCCACGGCGTCGGCCGCGATCCGGTCCACCTCGGCGGGGTCCATCACGAACTGCCCCTCCACCCCCAGGGCGTACTCGGCCGCGGCCATCCCGGCCCGCCGCCCGAACACCACGAGGTCCGACAGCGAGTTCCCCCCCAGGCGGTTCGCGCCGTGGAGCCCCGCCGCCACCTCGCCCGCCGCGTACAGCCCGGGGATGGTCGCGGCCGCCGTCTCGGCGTCGACCCGGACCCCGCCCATCATGTAGTGGCAGGTGGGCCCGATCTCCATGGGCTCCTTCGTGATGTCCACGTCGGCCAGCTGCTTGAACTGGTGGTACATCCCGGGGAGCTTGCGCTTGATGACCTCCGCCGGGCGCCGGGAGGCGATGTCCAGGAACACGCCGCCGTGCTCGGTCCCCCGCCCCGCCTTGATCTCCGTGTTGATGGCCCGGGCCACCTCGTCGCGCGGCAGGAGGTCGGGGGTCCGCCGGACGCTCTTGTCCGCGTACCAGCGGTCGGCCTCCTCCTCCGTGTCGGCCGTCTCCCCCCGGAACATCTCCGGGATGTAGTCGAACATGAACCGCCGGCCCTCGGAGTTCAGCAGGATCCCGCCGTCCCCCCGGACGCCCTCCGTGACCAGGATCCCGCGGACCGACGGCGGCCACACCATTCCCGTGGGGTGGAACTGCACGAACTCCATGTCGATGAGGTCCGCGCCCGCCCACAGGGCCAGGGCGTGCCCGTCGCCCGTGTACTCCCAGGAGTTCGACGTGATCCTGTAGGCCTTGCCGATGCCCCCGGTGGCCAGGACGACCGCCTTGGCCCGGAACACCAGGAACGCGCCGGTCTCCCGGCGGTACGCCACCGCGCCGGAGATCCGGGTGCCGTCCGTGACCAGGTTGACCACCGTGCACTCCATGAACACCTCGGCCCGGCGGTGCACCGCGGTCTGCTGGAGGGTCCGGATGAGCTCCAGGCCCGTGCGGTCCCCCACGTGGGCCAGGCGCGCATAGCGGTGGCCCCCGAAGTCCCGCTGGAGGATCCGGCCGTCGTCCGTCCGGTCGAACACGGCCCCCCACTCCTCCAGCTCGTACACGCGCTCGGGGGCCTCCTGGGCGTGGATCTGCGCCATGCGCCAGTTGTTCAGCATCTTGCCGCCGCGCATGGTGTCCCGGAAGTGGACCTTCCAGTCGTCCTCCGGGTACACCGTGCCCAGGGCCGCGGCGATCCCCCCCTCCGCCATCACCGTGTGGGCCTTGCCCAGCAGGGACTTGCAGATGACGGCTGTCCGGGCCCCCACGGCGATGGCCTCCACCGCGGCCCGGAGGCCCGCGCCTCCGGCGCCGATCACCAGGACGTCGAACTCGTGGCTCTCGTACTCGCTCAACGCTCTTCTCCGACCGGGGGGCGAACGCTCGGCTGTGCCGGCCAATCCCGATTCTCCATCCGGCCTCGCTCTTGAGCCCCCCGGACCCCCACTAGAACAACCTCACGTCGTTGATCGTCCCGCTCGCCACCAGGCGGACGTACAGGTCGGCCATGGCCACGCTGAACAGGCTGGCCCACGCCCACCGCGCGTGGTGGACGTTCAGCCACGACACCCGCCGCCACAGGAAGTGGCGGACGGGGGCCTTCGAGAACTGATCCACGTGGCCGCCCACCAGATGGCGGCACGAATGGCACGACAGCGTGTACCCCCAAAGCAGGAACACGTTCACCAGCAGCACGAGCGTCCCGAGCCCCATCCCGAGCCCGTCGGGGAAGGAGAACGACTGGATCGCGTCCCAGGTGAGGAACACGGGGAACGGCAGGGCCAGGAAGAACGCGTAGCGGTGGACGTTCTGCAGGATCAGCGGGAACCGGGTCTCGCCCGAGTATCCGAACCGGGCGTCGCGGACGGCGCAGGCCGGCGGCGACCACCAGAACGAACGGTAGTAGGCCTTTCGATAGTAGTAGCAGGTCAGCCGGAACAGCAGGGGGAACGGCAGGATCAGCAGGGCCGGCGACCACTTCCACCACGACCCGATGAAGGACGCCGTGGGATGCAGGCACGTCCCCACCAGGCACGGCGAGTAGAACGGCGAGATGTACGGGTCCGCGTAGTAGTTCGCGTTCTGGAACGCCACCCAGCTCCCGTACGCCACGAACCCCAGCAGCACCACGGCGGTGACCAGGGGCAATGCCCACCATCGGTCCGTCCGGAGGGTCCGCGGCCCCCGGGGCGGCCGCAGCGGCCTGACCTCCCGCCCGTCGGAATCCTCGAGGATCTCCCCCAGCCTGACGTCCGCCATGGCAGCCTCGACCTCAGCTCCGGTGGGCCGGGGGGGCGAACCGGGCACACGACAGCCATCGGACGACCGGCATGGCGGAAGCATAGACCGCGCCCGCGACCACGGCACGAGCGGCGATGGCGATGGTCGCTCTGCCGTTCCCCCACAGGTCAACGCCCGATTTGACGGACTTCTCCGAAACGGCGGAGGCTGCGTCGGCGCCTCATACGGTGGGGCGAGCTCCCCCTGAGCGAAAGGAGCGGGAATGCGACGAGCGCTGCATGCGGGCGTGGTCCTCGCGGTCATCGCGGCGATGACCCTCACGATGGTCGGGGCCGCGTCCGGGTCCACGTACGTCCCGAGGTGGGTGAAGCACGTCCGGAGCTATCCGGGCGGCCTCGACGGCACCGTACGGGCGACGCTGAAGGCCGGCGTGATCAACTCCACATCGCCGTCGAACCGGGTGGCCTCTCGCGGAGAGGTCGGCGCGGCGGCCGGCGCCAACGTGCAGATGAACGACGACACCGACCCGCCGCTCCCCCAGAACGAGACGCAGGTGGCCTACAGCGAGGACGACCCGCTCACTGCGGTGGCGGACTCGAACGACTACGTCGACGGCGGGGTGTGGATCGGCACGACGCATGATGGCGGCAACACCTGGAAGAGCCAGCGACTGGTCCCCAGGGTGCCCCAGACCGGGGACTTCTGCAGCGGGGGCGACCCGGCGGTGGCGTACAGCGCACGGGACCACGTGTTCTACATCGCCCAGCTGTGCTTCATGCGGGCCCACCCCGAATCGCTGGTCCAGGTCTCGGAGTCCCGCGACGGCGGCGACCACTGGACGGGCTTCCGGTACGCCGCCACCCCGATCGGCAACGTGGCCGCCGACGGCTCCGTGGACCCGTCGGTGTTCTACGACAAGGAGCAGCTCGCGGTCGACAACTTCCCGACCAGCCCGCACTACGGGCGGCTGTACGTGACGTACGTGAAGTTCCACCTCGAGCCGAACGGGTTCAGCGACTACTGCCCCGGCCAGGTCTCCTACACGGACGACGTCGACGTGAACGACGACGGCGACCTCCGGGACACCACGTTCACCTCGATGGGCCTCATGCCGGACCTCCCCGGGGACGACGGCGTGAGCCGCTCGGCCAACCAGGGCGTCCAGCCCGCGGTGGACGACCAGGGCGGGGTCGGGTTCACGTTCATGCAGGAGGACTGCAACACCGCGCTCGACCGGCGGATCCTCTTCCGCCACCTGTCCTCGGGCGGGACGCTCGGACCGGTGATCCAGGTCAACCGGGCCGGCGAGTGGAAGGACAACCCCAACAAGCACGACCTCCTGCCGAACAAGTTCGCCCGGCTCCCCGCCTCCACGGGGGCGCCGCTGGTGTGGAACGACACGACGAAGGCGTTCGAGTTCATCGTGCAGAACAACATCAACCGCAACGGGAAACTCACCGGCACGCCCACCGGCGCGGACATCTCGTACACGGAGTCGCAGGACTACGGCGACACGTGGCAGCACATGCGGTTCGTCTCGGTGGACGGGAGCGGCGACCCCGCCCTCCAGGACCAGTACCTCCCGTGGCTCGCCGTCGACGAGGCCGGCGCCAGCCACGCGATCTGGTTCGACAACCGGAACGACCCCGGCGACGTGCTGATCGAGACGTTCCACGCGGTGACGTCCGACACCCACGTCTGGGGCCCGAACGACAACCTGTCGACCGAGTCGTGGGACCCGAACGCCGGGTTCTTCTCCTCCGGGGCGTTCATCGGCGACTACATCGGGCTCGCCGCGGGCGTGAACACACAGGTCCTCGAGTACCCGGTGTGGACCGATGGGCGGAACACGCTGCCGTCGCCCCACGGCCAGACCGACATCTTCACCGTGCCCAACGCGGTGGCGTAGCGCCGCAGCGGACACCAGTTCGAACGCGAACGGGGGCGGCCTCCCAAGGGGGGCCGCCCCCGTCGCGTGGGTTCGCATGGGCCTGGTCCGAGCCGGGGGTCGGGTGCTAGGCTCCGGCGGCCGTGCCCACCGCTGCTCCCGGAGACCACTTCCTCCCCACCGTCGACCCTGCCGTCGCCGGAGCCGACGCCGACGGCCGGGCGGGCCGGATCACTCGCCGGACCTTCCTGGCGGGCGCCGCCGCCACGCCGGTGGCGCTGTGGCTGCAGGGCAAGGTCCCCGCGGCGGCCGCCGAGCGGGCCGCCCGGTACGGCGCCGGGCCGGACGCCGCCTGCCGCCTGAACCACGAAGTTGTCCTGCGCATCTGGCGGGGATGGCGGTCCGACCGGAGCGGCCAGGTCGTCGTGGTCCCGCACGGCGCCAACTACATGGCAGGAGGGATCAGCCACTCGACGCCCTACCCCTACACGCAGAACATCCCGATGTTCTGGTACAGCCCGGACCCGGGGCTGATCCAGGCCCGTCCTGGCCCCGTCACCCGGCCCGTGACGTCGGCGGACGTCGCGCCCACGATCGCCGAGCTCATCGGGTTCGACTTCCAGCCCGCGGACCCCGGGGGGACGGCCATGCAGGAGGCGCTGGTGTCGGGGGCCGCGGCGCCCAAGCTCGTCGTGGTGCTGGTGGTGGACGGGGGCGGGCGGTTCGTCCTGAACCTGTGGCCCGACGCGTGGCCGTTCCTGAAGTCGCTGAAGCCGAACGGGACCTGGTACGACCACGCCAGCGTGGGGTCGAACCCGTCGAACACGGCGCCGATCCACGCCACGATCGGCACGGGGACGTTCCCGATGACGCACGGCGTGGTCGACAACGAGATCCGGTTCCCCGACGGCGTGCTGCGGGACCCCTACGCGTTGGGCCCGGAGCAGGCCCTGCTGGTGGACGCACTGGCCGACCGGTACCTGGCCGCGGTGGGAACCGACGCCGCGATCGGGATGATCGGGACGGTCCCGTGGCACCTGGGGATGATCGGGCGGGGTGCCGCCGCCGGCGGCCCGCAGCCGGTGGTGGTCATGAAGGACGCCCCCGGCAACCGGGGCTCGGAGTCGCCCGACTGGGGGCTGTTCCCCTCCGTCCAGGACTTCTACCGGTTCCCGGACTACGTGAACGACCTCCCGCCGCTCAGCGACTACTGGGGCTACGCCGACAAGATCGACGGCCGGCCGGACGGCACGTGGCGGGGCCACGACATCGCATCGCTCCAGGGCGGGTTCCACACCCCCGCCCGGTTGCCCTACCAGGAGCGCGTCGTGGAGGAGGTGATCCGGCAGGAGGGGTTCGGCACCCACGCCTCGCCGGACCTGCTGTTCCTGAACTTCAAACTGGTGGACGAGGCCGGTCACATGTTCTTCGCGTCCGGGATCGAGATGCGGGACGCCGTGCTGGCGCAGGACCACCAGCTCGAACGGCTGGTCACGTTCCTGAACAAGCACGTGGGGAGCGACTGGGTCCTGCTGTTCACGGCGGACCACGGGCACACGGCGGCCCCGCCCGCGGCCCCGAGCTTCCCCATCAACGAGGGGAAGCTGAACTCGCTCCTTCGAGCGAGGTTCGACACCGACCACGACGGGGTCCCGGTGGTGGACCTGATCCGGCCCATCTGGCTGAACCTCGACACCGCCGAGCTGCGCGCGAACGGCGCCACGCTGCAGGACGTCAGCCGGTTCCTGGCCGCGCTGACGAAGGGCCAGACGGCCTCGGAGGGGGTGCCGCTCACGGCGACGGAGGCCTCCGAGCGGGTGTTCGACGCGGTCTTCGCCGGATCGCTCCTGGCGACGCTCCCCTGTCTCCCCGAGGCTCACTGACGGTCGGCGAGCCCGGCCGACCCACCGCCTTTTCCGTAGCCTGTCGAACGTGGCCCACGCGATCACGCTCATCCCCGGCGACGGCATCGGGCCCGAGGTGTCGGACGCCATGCGGCTGATCCTCGACGCGACCGGCGTGGCGATCGAGTGGGACGTCCAGGAGGCCGGGGCTGCCGTGATGGAACGCGAGGGATCCCCGCTCCCCGAGCGCGTCCTGGAGTCGATCCGGCGAACCCGGACGGCGATCAAGGGCCCGGTCACCACCCCCGTGGGCGCCGGGTTCCGCAGCGTGAACGTCACCCTGCGCCAGTCGCTGGACCTGTTCGCCGCGATCCGGCCGTCTCGCTCCCTGCCCGGGGTCCAGAGCCGGTGGACGGACCTCGACCTGGTGGTGGTCCGGGAGAACACCGAGGACCTGTACGCGGGGATCGAGTTCGAACAGGGGACGCCGCAGGCGGCGGCCCTGCGCCGGGAGCTGCTCGAGCTGTCCGGCTACGCGCTCCGCGAGGACGCCGGGGTCACCGTGAAGCCCATCTCCGTGACCGGCACCCGGCGGATCGTGCGGTTCGCGTTCGACCACGCCCGCCGGAACGGCCGGAGCAGGGTCACCGTGGGGCACAAGGCGAACATCATGAAGTTCTCCGACGGCGTGTTCCTGCGGACGGCGGCCGCCGAAGCCACGGCGTACCCGGAGATCGAGCTCGAGGCCATCCAGATCGACGAGCTGGCCATGCGGCTGGCGTGGGAGCCCGAGACGTTCGACGTGATCCTGCTGCCGAACCTGTACGGGGACATCGTCTCGGACCTCTGCGCCGGGCTCACCGGGGGGCTCGGGCTGGCCTCGGGGGCCAACCTGGGGTGGGAGTACGCGCTGTTCGAACCGGTGCACGGGAGCGCCCCGGACATCGCCGGGCGGGGGCTGGCGAACCCGGTGGCCATGATCCTGTCGGCCGCGATGATGCTCCGGCACGTCGGCGAACGCCGCGCCGCCGCGGCCGTGGAATTCGCCGTGGTGGACGTCCTGGAGGAGCGCCGCACCGTGACGCCCGACCTGGGGGGGACTTCGTCGACGATGGAGATGGCGGACGCCATCGCCGGGTTCGTAGCGGGGGGGCTGGCTCAACGGAAGGCCCCGGCGTAGGCTCGGAGGCCGTGGCGACCGACGACCGGGCCGGTTCGGGCCGCCGACGCGGGTCCAGCCCCGGCCCCCGGACCGGGGCCGATCTCGGCCGCCGTCGGCGGATCAGCCGCCGGCGGTTCCTCGCCGGCGCCGCGGCCGCCCCGGCCGGGCTGTGGCTCTCGAAGGCCGTCCCGGCTGCCGCGGCCACCGGTCGGTCGTACGGCCCGGATTCGGCGTGTGACCTGCCACACGACGTCCTCGTGCGGATCTGGCGGGGGTGGCGGGCAGACCGGAGCGGCCGGATCGTCCTGGTACCGCACGGACTCGACTACCTGGCCGGCGGGGGGCTGGTCACCCACTCCACCCCCTGGGGCTACACCCAGCACGTCCCGATGTGCTGGTACGGGCCCGGCATCAAGCCGGTGGGCATCGTCAACCGGCCGGTGACCTCCGCCGACATCGCCCCGACCATGGCCCGGCTGCTCGGCTTCTCGGACTTCCGGGCCCCGGACGGGAGGGACATGGCCGAGGTCGCGCTGAGGGGGGGAGCCTCGAAGCCGAAGCTCATCGTGGTCGCCGTGTGGGACGGCGGGGGCCGGAACGTCCTCGATCTGTGGCCCGACGACTGGCCCAACCTCCGGGGGCTCGTGACCCGGGGCGCCTGGTACGAGCACGCCACGGTGGGATCCAACCCGTCCAACACCGCCCCCGTCCACGCGACGATCGGGACCGGCGCATTTCCCCGGACCCACGGCTGCGTGGACATCCTGATCCGGTTCCCCGACGGGCGGATCGGGGATCCCTACTCCCGCGGGCCTGACCAGGCCATCCTCGTCCCCGCGCTCGCCGAGCGGTACCTGGCCGCCGTCGGCGAGGACGCCGTGGTCGCCGAGTTCGGAACGGTCCCCTGGCACGTGGGGATGGTGGGCCGGGGCAGCACGACGGGGCCCCAGCCGGTGGCGGTGTGCAAGAAGCTGGGGGCGAACGAGACCACCGCCCCCACGTGGGGGCTCCCCCGCGTCATCGCGAAGCACTACCGCTTCCCCGAGTACGTGAACGACCTCCCCCGGCTGGACGACCCCAGGGCGCCCTACTTCCGTTACGCGGACCGGATCGACGGCACGATCGACGGGAAGTGGCGCGGCCACGTGATCAGGAACCAGCTCGGAGGGTTCCATACCCCGGCCCGGATCCCGTTCCAGGAACGGGCCGTCGAGGAGGTCATCCGCCGGGAGGAGCTGGGCACCCACCGGGAGACCGACCTGCTGTTCCTCAACTTCAAGCTGATCGACGAGGTCGGACACCTGTACTACGCGGACAGCCCCGAGATGTCGGACTCGGTCCGCGCCCAGGACCGGTGCCTGGCCCGGTTCGTCGCCTTCCTGAACAACAACCTGGGCAGCGAGTGGGTCCTCCTCGTGACCTCGGACCACGGCCACACGACCCGCCCGAAGGTGGGAGGCTCCTATCCGCTCGACCAGGCCCGGCTCAGGTCCCTGGTCGCGAGCCGGTTCGATCGGGACGAGGACGGGGTCCCGCTGATTCGGCGGATCCGACCTCCCTGGATGGACATCGACATGGAGGAGCTGCGCGAGAACCACGTCATGGTCTCCGACCTCACCCGGTTCATCTCCCGCCTGTCGCGGGCCGACATCGGCCGCCCGGGGGGAGCCCCATGAGACCGGGGCAGGCGACGGAGCCCGCGTTCGACGCCGTCTTCTCAGGATCGATCCTCGACGAGCTTCCGTGTCTCCCCGAGGCCCGGAACGCGCCGCCGCCGCCGGCGGCGCCGCCCGCCGGCCCGTGGCCGGGACCGATGCCCCCGCCCGAGGACCTGGGCTAGGACTGAAAGCGGCGTCCGCCGCGCGGCCGCGTCCCCGGCGTTGGATACCCTTGGTCGATGACGCATGCGATCACGCTGGTCCCCCGAGACGGAATCGGACCAAGGGTGGCCGAGGCCGGCGCCCGGGCCGCGGCGGGCGAACGGTGACGGCGGGGGGCACCGGTGCGGTGGAGATTCGGCCCGTCCGGCCGGAGGAGTACGAGGAGGCCGGGCGAGTCACCGCGGACGCCTACCGGGAGTTCGCCGGGCCCGACGCGGCGTGGCAGGAGTACCTGGTCCGGCTGGCCGACGTGGCCGACCGCGTGCGAAGGACGATCGTCCTGGTGGCCGTGGACGACGGGCGGGTCCTGGGAACGGTGACCCTGGAGCTCGAGGACCGGACCGACGCCGGACGCCAGGATGCGGAGGGCCGGCCCCTCGCTCCCGGGGAGGCCCACGTGCGGATGCTGGGCGTGGCGCCCGAGGCCCGGGGCCGCGGGATCGGCCGCCTGCTCATGGAGGCCTGCCTGGAGGAGGCCCGCCGGGCCGGCAAGACCCTCATCACCCTGGACACCACCGAGCGGATGCGGGTTGCCCAGGCCATGTACCGGTCCATGGGGTTCACCCGGGAGGAGGACACGGTGTTCCCCGACGGGTTCGTGCTGATGTCGTACTCCCTCCCGCTCGGGCCGCCGTCCGGCGCCGCGGTCTGAGCGACGGGCTCAACAAGCCCACGTCAGCCCGCGGCACGGTCGGCGGGAGCGGGGACGACCTCGCCGGAGGCCAGCACCACCCCATCCTCGCATTCGGCCTCGACCTCGCCGCCCCGGAACTGCTGGTCGTACAGCCGGGCGTACAGCCCGCCCCGTTCCAGCAGCTCCTGGTGGGTGCCCCGCTCCACGACGGCGCCGCGGTCCACCACGAAGATCACGTCGGCGGACAGGATCGTCGACAGCCGGTGGGCGATGGCCAGCGTGGTGCGGCCCCGCATCAGCGGCCGGAGGGCCTCCTGGACCAGCCGTTCGGACGTTGTGTCGAGCGACGACGTGGCCTCGTCGAGGATCAGGATGCGGGGATCCTTCAGCACCACCCGGGCGATGGCCAGGCGCTGCTTCTCCCCGCCCGAGAGCTTGTAGCCGCGCTCCCCCACCATGGTGTCGTAGCCCTCGGGGAGCTCGGCGATGCGTTCGTGGATGAACGCCGCCTTCGCCGCCGCCTCCAGCTCCTCCTGGGTCGCATCGGGCTTGCCGTACAGCAGGTTCCGCCGGACCGTGGCGTGGAAGAGATACGTCTCCTGGGTCACGATGCCGATCAGGTCCCCGAGCGAGGCCAGCGAGATCCTCCGGACGTCGACCCCGTCGATCTCGACGGCCCCCTCCTGCACGTCGTACAGCCGGGGGACGAGGTAGGTCATGGTGGTCTTGCCGGCGCCGGACGGCCCCACCAGGGCGGCCAGCTGCCCCGGTTCGATCTCGATGTCCACGTCGCGCAGGGTCCACCCCCGGCCGGCATCGCCGTTCGGGGACACACCGGCCACGCCGAACGCGGCCCGTTCCGGGGCGCCCCGGACCTCCGCGGCGGCCAGGTCCGGGGCCGCGGCGGCCAGTTCCCGGTCGTCCGCGGGGCCGTCCTCCGCCACCTCCTCGCGCGGCGTGTCGTAGCGGAACGAGACCCCCCGGAACCGCACCCGGCCCCGCACGCCGGCGGGCTCGAGGGTCACGGCGTCGGGCGCGTCGGCGATCTCGTGCGGCATGTCGAGGTACTCGAAGATCCGCTCGAACAGCGCCATCGAGGACTGGATCTCCACGCTCACCTGGAGCATCGAGCCCAGCGGGAAGAACAGGCGGCTCTGCAGGGTGGTGAACGCAACGATCGCGCCCGCGGTGAGGGGGTTGCCGGGACGCCCCGCGCCAACCCACCCGGCCACCAGGTACACGAGGGCCGGCGTGATCGAGAAGAAGATCTGGATCAGTGCGAAGAACGCCCGGGTGATCATCTGCTGGCGGATCTGCAGCGCGGCCAGGCGCTCGTTCTCCCCGCGGAACCGTTCGATCTCGAACCGCTGCCGGCCGAACGCCTTCGACAGCAGGATCCCGGAGACCGAGAGCGTCTCCTCGGTGATCGTCGTGAGGTCGGCCAGGGTCTTCTGGGTGTTCCGGACCACCGCCTGCCGGGCCCGCCCCACCCGCACCTGCCACCACATGAAGAACGGCAGCATGAACAGCGACAGCAGGGTCAGCTGCCAGGACAGCACGAGCATGGCGATCAGCGTGCTCAGGATCACCACGACGTTCGACAGGATCGTGGACGCCGTGTCGGTGACCACACTCTGGATGCCGCCGACGTCGTTCGTCAGGCGCGACTGGATCTCCCCGGTCCGGGTGTTCGTGAAGAACCGCAGGGGCATGTGCTGGAGGTGCCGGTACAGGGAGTTCCGGAGGTCCTGCATGACGCGCAGGCCCACCACGTTGGCCAGGTAGGTCTGGCCCACGCCGATGATCCCCGACGCCACCGGGATCGCGATCATGAGGCCGACGTAGAAGTACAGCAGGCCGAGGTTCGGGCACTCCACGCCCCCGGCGCACAGGTGCTGGGCGTTCCCGAACAGGGCCCGGTCGAAGATCAGCTTGATGAGGAGTGGGTTCGCCACTCCGATGACGGACGTGACGAAGATGGCCGCGCCGACGATGGCCACCTTGCGCCGGTACGGCCGGAAGATGCCGATCACGCGCCGGACCGTCGCTCGATCGACCGGCTTCGCGTCGGGGTCGGGGGCGGCCATCATCATGTGGTAGCCGCGTCGCGCCATCCGGCCAGGATACTGCCGGGTCCGGACTACCCCGGTCCCCGGGGTCGGCCGGCGATGCGCAGGAGCGCTACCAGCGACCGCTCAGCGGCCGGCCGGAGCGGCCCCGTGTGAGCGCGCTCACCACCAGGACGACGAGGATCGACCCGATGATGGCCCAGATCCACGGGTGCAGGTGGTAGCGGTCGCCGACCATGCCCTTGCCGATCCACCAGCCGAGGAACGCGCCGGCCACGCCGACGGCCATGGTCCCGAAGAACCCGAGGCGGTGGCGGCCCGGGACGACCAGTCGTCCGATGGCCCCCACGATGAGCCCCATGATGAGAAGCCCGACGATGTCCATCTCGCCTCCGAGCATACGCAGGCCGCGCCGTTTCCGCCGCGTCTACTCGGCGAAGCAGGACCCGTCGGCGAACTCGTTCTCGAGGCTGATGACCTCGTCGCCGTCGTCGGCGTCGCCCGTGTCGGTCCCCGGACCGCCGTCCACGGAGTCGTTGCCCTCCACCAGGTCGGATGCCGAGAGGCACCGGTCGTTGCCGCCCTGGCCGTGGATGATGTCGTTGCCCTCCTGCCCGGCCAGGACCTCCGCCCCCGGACCGCCGTTCAGCGAGTCGTTCCCCCGGCCACCCTCGCCGTAGTCGGCGCCCCGGCCGCCGAGGAGCACGTCCGGACCGGGGCCACCCAGCATGGTGTCGTTGCCGAGGCCGCCGATCAGGCTGTCGGCACCGGGACCCCCGATCAACACGTCGCCGCCTCCCCTGCCCTCGATCACGTCGTCCCCGTTGCCGCCGCAGATCTGATCGTGCCCGGACGTTCCGACGAGGTGATCGTCACCGGACGTGCCGGTGATCGTGCAGCCCCCGCTCAGCCCCTCGCCTCTACTTCCACCTCCACGTCGGTCGCGACCGCGACCGTGCCGAACAGCGGTCACCTCGCCTTGAAGCGCTCGACCAGCTCCTCGGCCGTCGCGCCGGACACGCCCTGCACCTCCACTCGCATCCGGACGCGGCTGAGCACGGTGCGCCCCACGTGTGGCTGGCGCTCCCGATCCACCTCGGCCCGGACGTCGACGTGCACCACGCCGAGGGGGATGCCATCGTCGCGGGCGAACATCTGGATCAGCTCGACGGCGCAGGTCGCGATGCCGCCCAGGAACAGCTCGCCGGGCATGATCTCCTCGCCCGGGAAACCGTTCCACGGCGGGCCGTCCACCGGCACGTGGTGGTGCCTCGCCGAGAGGCGCGGTCGCCCGAGGGTGTCGGTCGAGTCGGCCTCGGCTGCGTAGCGTCGGATGTCGGCCATGGTCATCGACGAAAACGGCGTCATCATGGCCTATCCTCCGACCCTGCGAACGCGATCTCACCGGCCCGACGGAAGGCGGCATCGAGCATGGGCGGCGTGAGCTTCCCGGTGAAGGTGTTCTGCTGGCTGGGGTGGAACGAACCGAGGAGGACGTAGGGGCCGATCGTGGCCTGTGCCAGGTGACCGAACTCCGGCCGGGGGCGGACCCGATGGCCGCTCGAAGCGAGCGCCCGGAGCGCGGCGTCCCAGGCGAACGAGCCCAGCGTGACGAGGACGCGGACGTCGGTGAGCAGCCCGAGCTCACGCGCCAGATACGGGAGGCACGCGTCGCGCTCGGCGGGCGTGGGGCGGTTGGCGGGCGGGGCGCACCGAACGGCCGCGGCCACGTACAAGCCGTTGAGGCGCAGGCCGTCCCCCCGGTGGGTCGAGGCGGGCTGGTTGGCGAACCCGGTGCGGTGGAGCGACGCGAACAGGAAGTCGCCCGACCGGTCGCCGGTGAAGATCCGGCCGGTCCGGTTCCCGCCGTGGGCGGCGGGCGCCAAGCCCACCACCAGGACCCGGGCCGCGGGGTCGCCGAAGCCGGGGAGGGGCCGGCCCCAGTACTCCTCGTCGGCGAACCGGGCAACCCTGGTCCGGGCCACCTCCTCGCGCCAGGCGACCAGCCGGGGGCACCGGCGGCAGGTCGACACCTCCTTCGACAGCGCCGTCAGCGCACGGGCTCGTCCGGCGGGGCTCACGGAGGCGTGGGGGACGTCCCGCGGCGCATGAGCCGAAGCTCGCCGAGTTCCGCGGTGAACCCGGCCACTCGGGGCCGATCGCCCTCTTCGTCCACGAGCCCGATCACGACGTCCGAGCCCTCCAGCATGCGGCGGACGTCGTCCGCGTCCCGGCGGTGCGTCCACCATTCGGCCAGGTAGAGCCGGTGGAGCTGGTCGGGGAGGTCGCTGTCGAGGCGATCGACCAGTCGAAGCGCCACGCCGGCCTCAACCCGCCGAATCGGCGGCCTTCGGCTCCGGGCGGCCGGGTTGCTCGTCCACCGTCCCGCGCTTCGGGACCATGACCTTGCGGCGGAAGTAGAGAACCTCGGCGCCGTCCTGGTTGTAGCCGCGGGTCTCCACGGTGACGATGCCGCGGTCCGGCTTGGAACCGGATGGCTTCACCTCCAGCACCGTGGTTTCCGCGTACAGCGTGTCGCCATGGAACATCGGCGCCCGGTGCTGCAGCGTCTCCACCTCGAGGTTCGCGATGGCCTTCCCGGAGACGTCCGGCACGCTCATCCCCAGCGCCAGCGAGTACACGAGGTTCCCCACCACCACGTTGCGCCCGAACTGCGTCTGGGTCTCCGCGTAGTGGGCGTTCGTGTGCAGCGGATGGTGGTTCATCGTGATCATGCAGAACAGGTGGTCGTCGTACTCGGTGATGGTCTTCCCCGGCCAGTGCTTGTAGACGTCGCCGACCTCGAAGTCCTCCAGATAGCGTCCGAACGGCCGCGCCTCGCCCATCGATGCAAACCTCCTCCTGCGGGGATTCCGGTCGCCGGCCGACGGTGACGGCGGGCCGGATCGCAGAGCCTACGACTTCGCTTCGGGGGTCGCCGTGGGCCTCCGGACCTCTTCCGCGGGCGGGTGTCGATGCGCTAGGGTGCGCCGGCGAGGCGTCTTCCATGTGCATGGGTCCAGGATGGCCCGGCCGGACTGAGGAGAGGATATGGGCGAGAAGGCCAACGTCGAGGTGCTCGAGCAGCTCAAGGCCATGGCGCAGCAGCAGGAGCCCGGGCTGCGCGATCGAGTCATGCAGCTGATCTCCGATTTCCAGACGGTTCGCGGCCTGACCACGGGTGGCGCGGACGACGAGGAAGACGACTCCGGCAGCTCGGCGGGCCCCACGGGCCCCCAGGCCTGACGCCCTCGTGAAGGCCGGCGATCCCCGCTCCGGGGTGGCGCACCCGGAGCCCGCGTCCCTGCTCGGCGTCGAACAGGAGTACACCGTCAGGCTGGGCCGGGAGCCCGTCGACTTCCGCTGGCTGGCCCCGACGCTGCCCGTGGCCGGGCGCCGTGTGGATCCGGGAGATCCGCTGGCCCTCCGCTGCGCGTGGGGCGGCGTCATCACCGCCGACGGGGCCGAGGCCGAGATCGCGATCCCGCCGGTCCCCGTGCGGCCCGGATTCACCGTCGCGGCACGCGGACTCGTCCGGACCGGTCTCGAGGAGCTCGCCGGGGCGATCCCGCCCGAGATGCGGCTCGAGGGGTATTCGACGCACGTCTCGGTGGCCATGCCCGACCGCCTGAACGACCGCGTCTGCCGGCTGTTCGTACGGCGGTTCGCCCCCGCCATGATGCTGCTGACCGGCCGGGCCGAGACACCCGGGATGCTGGTGCGGCCGCGTCCGTCGCGCACGGAGCTGGGGGTCGAACACGTCGACGGTCCGCTGCTCGCCGCCGCGAGCGCCTTCGCCGTCGGGGCGGCGCGCGCCTGCGCCGCTGCGGTGGCGGGCGACCGGGCGGCTCGGCGCGCGCTCCCTCCGGCCCTGCGGGCTCGAACCGAACCCGCGGTTCGTCGATACGGGACATTCGTCGGCAGCGCTGCGTTCGGCGGGGACCTCTACCGCGAGGGACGCGAGGCCGCGATGCGGACACGGACCGGCCGGGCGGTCACCGGACAGCAGGTCCTCGAGGCCGCGTGGGAAGCCGCCCGGGACCACCTGGGATCCGACGGCGCCGCGTCCGACGTGACGCTCCTGGACTCACTCGTCGTCGGTCGGCTGCCGCTCGTGTCGGAGGCGCCGCTCGCGGTGGACGTCGACCCGGTGAGCGCGTCCCCACGCCCGGGACCGTTCGGCGACGCCCTGCGCCCGTACCGCAGCGGGTCGCTGTACGTCCGCCCGACATTCATCACGTGGGACTTCGTCGTGTTCGAGGCGCGCTGCCGGGGACGTGTGGCCTACGCCTGCATCCCGCGAGATGGCCTGGAGGGGTTCCTCGGGGCGATGCACCGGGGCCGGCTGGATCCACTCGTCGAGGAGTTCGTGGCGACCGAGCGAACGCCCCGGATCCTCGCCGAGCACGGCCAGACCCGCGAGCCGGGGTTGTACGACGGGATCGGCGACCCCACCCGGCTCCTGCCGCCCGAGCGTCCCCCGGCCGGTCGAGGGGGGCCGACGCTGCCGGGTGGCCGGCACGCCAAGGACCAGCGCAGGCCCAGGCCCCGGCGAGCCGAGCCACCGGTCGCGGCCGCGGGCCAGCGGGCGCCCCGGCGCGGCCTTCTGATCGGCGTCGCGGTCGTCGCCCTCCTGGTCATCGCCGCGATCGCCGCGATCGCGCTCGGGGGCGGGGGCTCGAAGCCCGAGGCGGTCGCGTCGTCCGCCCCGCCCTCGGCAACCGGTCCCACCGCGTCGGCGGTGGCGCCGCCGACGACACCCGCGAACTCGTCACCGCCCGCCTCGCCGGCCTCGCCGGCACCGCCGTCCCCGACCGAGTCCGAGCTGTCCCCGCCCACGGCGCTGTCCGGCTCCTACAACGTGAAGGTCACCGTGAAACACCTCAGCACGACGGTCCGGGGCGTGAAGGTGGGGCAGAGCCGCAGCAGCAGCTGGATCCTCTCCACGGACTGCGCGGCCCGGCCGTGCGACCTCGCGCTGATCGGCGAGAGCCGGACCGGGGAGAAGATCGACGCGACCGGGCCGTTCGTCGGCAGGACCGTCAGCGGACAGGCCAGCTCGCCGCTCCGGTGCGTGGACTCGTCCACGGGCGCGACGACCTTCGAATACGAGGAGACCGTCGGGACCTTCACCGTGCACGTGAGCGACGTGCAACGGGTCGTCGGCGTCCCACAGGCCACCTCGTTCACGGGTGCGTTCCACTTCGTCTGGGAGCCGCCGCCCGGCCAGAACGTGCCCGGGTGCCCGAAGGTGGACGAGACCGACGGCGTGAACGGCTCCCTGCGGAAGCTGCCCTCGCCTCAGCCGCTCCAGCCCGGCGAGCAGCCCCCGCCAATCGCGGAGGGCGCCGTGCTGGGAACGTGGGACACGACGCTGCACGTGACCAAGCTGGTCAACGTCCCCAACAAGAAGGTCGGCGACGATCTCCAGCGGTTGTACGTCTTCGTCCCCAACTGCCGGGAGGCGACCGGCTGCGGGCTGACCCTCATCCGCGAGTCGGCGGACGGGATCTCCCGGAACCAGCTCCAGCCGGCGGCGGACGGGACGTACCGCGAGATCATCAACCAGACGTTCGACTGCGGGGACGGCAAGGCCCGCTTCTCCCAGAAGCTCGAGGTCCGGGTCAAGGAGGCCGACGTGGTGGCCGGCGTGTGGCGGGCCACCAAGATGACCGGCGTCTTCCTTTCCAACCAGACCCCGCTGCCGGGGGCGACCGGCTGTCAGAAGGTCGTCGAGAACGACAGGATCACGTCGGAGGCCCAGATCTAGGGATCGCCGCGCGGGGTTCGGTTCACTTGCAGGCCGAGAACTCGGACGTGGTGCCCTTCTTGACGTTCGTCGCGGTCGCGGTGACCACCGGCTTCGCCGCGCCGTTGTAGGGGATGTTCACGGTGAACGACCCCTGCCCGGACGCGTCCGTCAGCACCTTGACCTGCGCGAGGTAGGTCATCCCCTCCCCGAACCTGGACGGGTCGCACGCGGCGTTGCCGAACAGCTCGACCGCGTGGTTCGTGCTGGGGTCGCTCTGGAGGGTGCCCTTCACGGTCAGCTGCCCGTTGGCGAGCTTCACGGTGGTGACGACCGGGTACGGCTGGGTGTGGTTCGCACCGGACATCGGCAAGATCCCGTACGAGGAGTTGTCGGAGATCGAGTTGCCATGGGGGGGACGCCCCGGCGGCGACACATCTTGCACCCACTTGCGGACGTCCGGGAACCCAACCGGTGAGGAGGGAGTGGTTCCGCGACGCCCGGCGCCCTAGTTCAATGAGGGGTCGAGGGGCATCATGGCGAGGATCGCGTAGTGGCCGCCCTTGCGGCGAAGGACGGCGCTCCACAGCTGGTCGGGCTCGCCGGTGAAGGGGTCGGCGGGCAGGGCCGGTTCGACGATCCAGCCGCCATCCTCCTCGAGCTCCGCGTCCAGCTGGCCGGGCCCCCAGCCCGCGTACCCGGCGAACACCCGCGCCCGGCGGAGGCGCCCCGCGACGTCGGGGTCCACGTCACCCAGCAGGAACCCGATGGAGTCGAACGCCAGCACCCCCGCGTCCTCCACCCGTTCGAACTCGGCCAGGACCACCACAGCCTGGGGCTGCACGGGGCCGCCCCGGAACAGCGACGCGTCGGCGTCGACGAGCGGCGCGAGCGGCGGGGCGGCGTCGTGCACGGCCACCGGCAACGGGCGGTTGAGGATGACCCCGAGGGCGCCGTCCTCGTCGTGGTCCGCGATCAGCACCACGGACCGCGCGAAGTTGGGGTCGAGCAGGGCCGGCCCCGCCACGAGCAGGCTTCCGCAAACGGACTCCATGTGCCGCGACGCTAGCAGGAGGGACCCGGTGGCGGCGCTCGGATGCTTGAGTCGGTTGTCCGTCGCGCGTAGGGTCCGGGACACCGTGAGGCCGCAGCCGCCCGGGGAAGGAGGACCGCAGTGAACAAGCCACCGCTCGTCCAGCGGGCGATCGTCGAGGCCATCGGGACGTTCGGGTTCTTCTTCCTCGGGTTCATGGGCATCGCGGCGGCGACCTCGATCTCCGGGAGCATCGGCAGTGGCGGTGTCGCGGCGGGATTCGGCCTCGGCGTGGCCATGATGATCTTCGCCTTCGGTCACATCTCGGGCGGGCATCTCAATCCGGCGGTGTCCTTGGGCCTGGCATTCGGCGGGCAGTTCCCGTGGCTGGAGGTCCCGGCGTACTGGGTGGCCCAGCTGGTGGGCGGGATCGGGGCGTCGGCCGCGGTCCGGGGGTTGTTCGACTCGAACGTCGGCAAGGCTCTGGTGAACGCGCCGGGCCCCGGGATCGAGACCAGCACCGCGTTCTGGCTGGAGGTCATCGGGACGTTCCTGTTCGTGCTGGTAATCCACGCCGTCGCCACCGACACGCGGGCCCCGTGGCAGGGCGTGTTCGCACCGATCGCCATCGGCGGGTTCATCTTCGTCGCGGCCACGGTGATCGGCCCGGTCTCGGGCGGGTCGTTCAACCCCGCCCGGTCGATCACTCCCGCCATCGTCGCCGGGTCCTCCACCGACCTGTGGATCTACATCTTCGGGCCGCTCATCGGCGGCTCAGCCGCAGGCGTGCTGTACGGGCTGCTACGGAGGTGGCAGCGCGTTCCGGAGGTCGAGGGCCTGGCCGTTCCGGACCGGGGGGAGAGCCCCGCGTAGCCGGACCCCCTACGTGACCTTGTAGCGCTCCAGGAGCTGCCGGGAGATCACCAGCTTCTGGATCTCGCTGGTGCCCTCTCCAATCAGCAGGAACGGGGCGTCGCGGTACAGGCGCTCGATCGTGTACTCGGCGCTGTAGCCGTATCCGCCGTGGACGCGGAGGGACTCGGTCACGATCTCGTGGCAGGCCTCGGTGCAGAAGTACTTGGCCATGCCGGCCTCGAGGTCGCTGCGCTCGCCGGCCGACTTCTTCTTGGCGGCCTGGAGCAGCATCAGGCGTGAGGCCTCGAGCAGCGTGCCCATGTGGGCCAGCTTCTCCTGGATCATCTGGTGCTGGGCGATGGGCTTGCCGAACGCCACCCGCTGCTGCGCGTACTCGATGGCCTCCTCGAACGCCCTTGTGGCCAGGCCAACGGCGCGCGCGCTCACGTTCACCCGCCCCACCTCGATGCCGTCCATGATGTAGCGGAACCCCTCGCCCTCCGACCCCAGGAGGTTCTCCGCCGGCACCCGGTGGTCCTCGAAGACCAGCTCGGTGGTCTCCACGCCGTGGTAGCCCATCTTCTCGATGTTCGGCGGGACCGTGATGCCCTCGAACTTCCGCTCGTCGGCGTCCTTCTCCACCATCAGGACGGACATGCCCTTGTAGGGCGGGTCGGCCTCGGGGTCGGTCTTGCACAGCAGCACGACGAGGCCGGCGCGGAGGCCGTTCGTCACCCACATCTTGGTGCCGTTCACGACGTAGGAGTCGCCGTCGCGGACGGCCCTGCACTGGATGGCCTGGACGTCGGAGCCCGCGCCGGGTTCGGACATGGAGAGCGCGGCCCGGAGCTCGCCGGTGGCCATCCGGGGGAGCCATCTCTCCTTCTGCTCGTCGGATCCCTGCTTCTTCAGCAGGTAGATGGCCATGAAGTGCGTGTTCATGATCCCGGAGAGCGACATCCAGCCCCGGGACAGCTCCACGCCGACCAGCGCGTAGGTCATGAGGTCGAGCCCGGCCCCGCCGTACTCCTCGGGCACCGTGAGCCCGAACAGGCCGAGCTCCTTCATGTGCTCGACGATCTTCTCGGGGAACTCGTCCCGGTGCTCCAGCTCGTCCGCGACCGGGATGACCTCCCGTTCCACGAAGTCGCGGACCGTCGAGACGATCTCCCGCTGCTCGTCGGTGAGCTCGACCAGTCCTGAGCCGATGGGCGTCCCGCCGGCCATCGGCTACCCCTCGCCCTTCGGTGCCGTGAAGTCCCCGAGCGACTTCATGCGCGTCAGGCCGGCGGCGCGGCCGCGGAGGGCCAGCTGCTCGGCCATCTTCCGGGAGGCCTCGTCGATCATCTCGGTGCCGAACATCACCGCGCCGGTGAGCTGGACGTCCGTGGCGTGCTCGTAGGCCTCGAGCATGGCCTCGGCCTTGTCGAACTCGTCCTGGGTCGGGGTGAACACCTCGTTGAGGACGTCGATCTGGCCGGGGTGCAGGGCCCACTTGCCGTCGTAGCCGAGGGCGCGGCTGCGGAGCGACATCTCCCGGAACCCGTCGAGGTCCTTGATCACGAGGTACGGCCCGTCGATCACCTGGAGCCCCTGGTGCCGGGCGGCGATGAGGATCCGCTCCAGCACGTAGTGGAAGTGATCGCCGGGGTAGTTCGGCATGGCGAGCCCGGCGGTGACGGTGGGCAGGCCGAGCGACGCGCTCATGTCGGCCGGGCCGAAGATGAGGGTCTCGGCGCGATCCGAGGCCGCGGCGATCTCGTCGATGTTCGTCAGGCCGGTGGCCGTCTCGATCTGGATCTCCAGGCCGATGCGCTTCTCCAGGCCCAGCGTGTCCTCGATCATCCGCAGGAGGTTGTCGACGAACGTCACGTCGGACGCGTGCTCGACCTTGGGGATCATCAGGCAGTCGAGGAGCTCGCCGGCGTTCTCCACCACCTCGATCACGTCCCGGGCGCACCACTTCGTGTAGACGCCGTTCACCCGCACGACGACCGTCTTGCCGGTCCAGTCGCCCTCCTTGAGGCCCTGGACGATGTTCTGGCGGGCCTCCTCCTTGGCGCCCGGCGCCACGGAGTCCTCGAGGTCCATGAACACCTCGTCGGCGGGGAGACCCGGAGCCTTCGACAGCATCTTCGGCGAGGAGCCGGGCACCGACAGGCACGAACGCCTCGGCCTGGTCACGCGCGTGGTCATCGACCCGTTCCTTTCAGGCAGGTAGCGATCCAAGCGATGCTAGTGCCCAGTCTGTATACCCGTCACGGGTGGTCCGCGACCTCCCGGCAGGCACCCGAACGAACGCCGAGAGCCACGACCCGCACACGCTTTGTACGCGCGGCCGGCCGACTACCTGTCGCTGACGTCCTGGGTGGTCCTGTCGTCCGCCGGCCCCAGCTCACCCGTGCTCTCGAATCTGTCCACCTCGGCGCGGTTCGCGCTGACGACCCTGACCGTCGCCAACGTGGGGAACACATCGAACAAGGTGGAGCTGTTCGGCTTCCAGCCGAGCTCCGGCCAGAGCTGCTTCAGCACTACCGGATCCAGCCTGGGGACGTACACCTCGGTGTTCGTCCCGGCCGCCTCGACGCAGCACCTCGCCTACCCGCTGCCGCTGATCAGCCGCCCCACCTCGCCCCCGAGCGCACCGTGGTGCATCAAGGTCCAGGCATCGGGCGTCGCGGCCGGGACCCGCCTGGAGGTGACCGTGGTCGGCTACCGGGTCTGAGCTCCTGCGGCGGGCGTCAGCGGCCGACCACGGGGCTGCGGCGCTCCAGGAGGACCACGTCGCGCCAACCGTCGGCGTGCTTGCCGATGCGCTCGCGGCGGCCGACCTCGCGGAACCCGCACGAACGGTGCAACGCGAGGCTGGCCTCGTTCTCGGCCATGACGCCGGCCTGGAGGGTCCAGATGTCGGCCTCCTCGGAGTCATCGATCAGTCGCCGGAGCAGCGCTCGTCCCACTCCCTTGCCGCGGGCGTCCCCGGCGACGTAGATGCTCAGTTCAGCAACGCCCCGGTACACGGCCCGCTGGGAGACCGGGGACAGCGCGACCCACCCGACGACCCGGTCCCCGCTCCGGGCCACCAGGCGGCACTCCCGGAGGTGGCCGCGGTCCCAGGCGTCCCAGGTCGGGGCGTACATCTCGAACGTCGCGTTCCCGCCGGCGATGCCCTCCTCGAAGATCCCCCGAACCGCCGGCCAGTCCTCGGGGCGCATCGGTCCGATGGCGACCTGCGCGTTCACGCCGGTTTCGACGCCTTCAGCGAGAAGAACAGCGGGAGGGTCCCGTCCAGCTCTGCGGGCAGCCGGTGGGTGCCGTCGTCCCGCGGCTCCAGCCCTGGCGCCGGCCATTCGAGGAACGGGAACTCGTGGAGGAACTCGATCCGCAGGCCGTTCTCGGCGAGCGCCGTGACGATCTCGCCGAGCGAGTGGTTCCAGCCGTACTCGTGCGTGGAGGCCACCGTCGCCGTCCGGTCCGCGTAGGAGCCCTGCACCTCGAACTCCAGGGGGTCGTCGTGCGTCCAGTACGGATACCGCAGCCGGGGACTGCGGAAGTCGACCTCGCCCTCGTCGTCGAACGCCCAGAAGATCGGATGGACCTCGGTGACGTAGAAGAACCCGCCCGGCGCCACGAAATGCGCCGCCACCTCGGCCCACCGGCGGACGTCCGGCAACCACCCGATCACGCCGCGGGAGGTGTAGACCACGTCGAACTGCCCCTCGAGCCGATCCGGCAGCTCATACAGGTCCGATTCCACGAAGGTGGCGGGCACGCCGAGCTCGTCGGCCAGCGCCCGGGCGATCTCGAGGGCTCGCGGCGAGAAGTCCGCCCCCGTGACCACCGCCCCCTCCCTGGCCCACGACAGGGTGTCGAGCCCGAAGTGGCACTGCAGGTGGAGCAGGGTCCTGCCGAGGACCGGGCCGATCTCATCCAGCTCGTACGGACGCAGCTTGGACCGGCCCGCCCGGAACTCATCGATCCGGTAGAACTCCGACCGGGCGTTGATGTCGGCCCACTCGTCCCACAGCGCGCGGTTCGAGGCCAGGGCCCGTTCGACGGCGCTTTCCGCCGGTGCGGGGGGCCGCCCCGGGGCGGAGTCGGTCTGGTCGTTCACGGCGGGCAGCTTCGCAGATACGAACGCCCGCGGGGGGTCCGGCTACCGCTTCGGGGCCGCGACGGCCTCGAGCAGCCGGCGGGAGGCCTCGGCCACGTCGCGCACCGCCGCGTCGAACGCCTCGGCGTTGGCCCGCGACGGCGCGCGATACCCGCTCACCTTGCGAACGAACTGCAGCGCGGCCTCCTGGATCTCCTGCTCGGTGGCCGGCTCGTCGGGCCGGCGGAGGACCTTGATGCTCCGGCACATGGCGCCGAGCATCCCAGACCGGCGGCCCGAATGCCCCGGACGCGGAGCCCGCCCTCCCCGATTCCCGGTATTCCCGCCCCGCCCGGTGGCCGTGATTTCAGCGGATCCACCGGCGATGCCGATACGAATGCTTGCCAGGACTCCGCCGGTCGGGTAGGAAGGACCCCCCGACCCATGCCGGCGAACACCGGGAGACGCCGTCGATGCCAGCTGTCCGCAGGAGCCGTACCCGCCGCGCCGCAGCCGTGCTCGCCACGGCCGTGACGGTCACGGTCGCCGGATGGATCCCGCTGCTGCCGAGCGCGCACGGGTCGCCCGCGCCCACCACGGTCGCCCGGGAGGTCCCGATCGCCCGGGCCTCGATGGCGCGATCCGCCCGGTCGGCCGGCGACGCCCTCGCCGTGAGCCGCGACGGGACGATCCGGGCCTTCGCGCGCCCGGCGACGACGTCGCCGCAGACCGTGTGCTCACCGATCTGGTTCACGGCCGTGGCCCTGGGATGGAACCAGACCGGATCGGTTGCGCCCGTCGACGGCAGGGTGGCGGCTGGGAGCTCGCGTACCGCGTTCGAGCTGCCGCAGGTGGTCGGCGCGGAGCCCAGCGAGGGCCCCGGCCCCACCACGCCGGACTACCATCCGGAACGCCAGGACACCGGGCTCGTGTGGACGGGCGGCAGCCGGTGCATCCGGTTCACCCTCACCGTCCCCGCGCACACCGCCCTGGCGGGGCTGCACGCAGTGTTCGTGAACACGTCGGGGTCGGCCGCAGGCCCGGAGACGGCGCCCCCCCAGGAACCGGTGCAGACGGCTCCCGGCGTGTCCTCCGCCAGCGCATCCGAGGCCCGGCCGGCGTGGGTGACCCGCGCGCAGTGGGGCGCGGACCCCCGCTACTTCAACACCGGCACCGCGGGCTGTTCGGCCCCGTACTACAACGACCGGGTGAAGATGGCGTTCGTCCATCACACGTCCGGAACGAACGGGTACACGGCCGCGCAGTCCGACGACATCGTGCGGGCGATCTACTGGTACCACACCCAGGAACGGGGCTACTGCGACATCGCGTACAACTTCCTGATCGACCGGTTCGGCACGATCTTCGTGGGCCGGGCCGGCGGGCCGAGCCGCCCGGTGCAGCCCGGCTCGCAGATGGGGTTCAACCCGAACACGTTCTCGATCTCCACCATGGGGAACTGGCAGGAGGAGGCACCGCCCGCCGCCACCGTGGCCTCGCTGGAGCGGCTGCTGACGTGGCGGCTGGACGTCGCGCACCTCCCGCCGCTCGGGACCACGTCGATGGTGTCCGAGGGCGGCTCCACGACCCGCTACCCGGCCGGAACCCGCGTGACCCTGCCGGTGATCGCGGGCCACCTCGACACCGGGAACACCGACTGCCCGGGCGCCCTGCTCTACCCCCGGCTGCCGGACATCCGCGACGTGGTGGAGGCGGCCGGCCAGCCCAAGCTGTACCGGCCCGGCGAGACCAGGCGGGTGGTGAAGGCGGGGGTGACCTCCACGCGCTTCTACGCCACGTCGGCCGGGCCCCTGACCTGGCACGTCACCGTGAGCGGGGTGGACGGCTCCGTCTACGCCAGCCGGTTCCAGTACCGGGACGGCCTGAGTCTGGAGTGGGACGGCACCGATGGATCGGGCTCCCCCGTCCCACCGGGGGTCTACCGGGTGACCATCCAGGCGCTGTCGGCGAACGCCACCGGTTCGCGACCGGCCACCCTCGGCATCCTGGTCGACGCCGTCGCGCCATCGCCGGGCGCGAGTCCCAGCGGAAGCCCGAGCCCCAGCCCGTCCGCGCCTTCGTGATGGCGCCCGGTCCCGGGCCCGATCGTCAGCTGGGGTCGTCGCCGCCCATCCGGCCGGGGCGCCGGTGCGCCGCCGCGGCGCTCTCGGCCAGGACGTCGAGCCCCTCGTCCAGCTGCTCGTCGGTGATGACCAGCGGCACGAGGTGCCGGAGCACGTTGTGGTACGGCCCGCAGGACACGGTGACCACGCCGCGGCCCATGGCCTCCTGCATGAGGGCCCCGACGAACTCCCCGCTCGGCTCGCGAGTCTCCCGGTCCTGGACGAACTCGACGCCGATCATGGCGCCCACGCCCCGGACCTCGCCCACCTCGGGGACGTCCTCGGCGATGTGCTCCCACCGCGACCGGATCGTCTTGCCCACGACCTCCGCCCGCTCCAGCAGCCCCTCCTCCTCGATGACGTCGAGGACGGCGACCGCGGCGGCGCAGGCCACCGGGTTCCCCACGTAGGTGCCGCCGATCGCGCTCGGTCCCGGCGAGTCCATGATCTCTGCCCTGCCCACGACCGCCGAGAGCGGATATCCGTTCGCCAGGGACTTGGCCAGGCACACCAGGTCCGGTTCGAAATCGAAGTGCTCCGAGGCCAGGAACGTCCCGGTTCGGCCGGTCCCCGACTGGATCTCGTCGGCGATCACCAGGATGCCGTGGCGGGCGCACAGGTCCTTCAGGCCGGACAGGAACTCCGGGGTGGGAACGATGAAGCCGCCCTCGCCCTGGATCGGTTCGACGATGGCGGCGGCCACCGTCCGGGGGTCGACGACGGTCGTGAACCCTCGCTCCAGCGCCTCGAGTGCCGCCCGGCCGGCCTCCTCGGGGTGCGTGCTGCGGTAGGGGTACGGGAACGGGAACCGGTACACCTCCGGCGCGAACGGCCCGAAGCCGGTCTTGTACGGCCGGTGCCGGCTGGTCAGCGACATCGTGAGCAGGGTCCGTCCGTGGAACGCGCCCTCGAAGCAGATCAGCGCGGTCCGGCCGGTGAAGGCCTTGGCGAACTTCACCGCGTTCTCCACGGCCTCGGCCCCGGCGTTGAACAGCGCGACCTTCCGGTCGCCGCCACCGGTGAGCCGGACCAGCCGCTCGGCCAGCTCCACGTAGACCTCGTACGGGATCACCGAGAAGTCCGTGTGGGAGAACCGCGCGGCCTGGCGCTGGACCGCCTCCACGACCTTGGGGTGCGAGTAACCGACGAGGTGGCACCCCAGGCCGCCCGAGAAGTCCAGGAGCGTGTTGCCGTCGGCGTCGGTGAACGCCGCGCCGAGGGCCTCGGCGATGACCGCCGGGGCGTGGATGTCGAGCGGGTTGCACACCACCCGCTCCTTGCGTTCCAGGATGGCCCGCGACCTCGGGCCGGGGATCTCCGTGACCATGTCGATGGTGCCCACGTTCGCGAACCTCCTCGGGACTTCTCGCCCGGGCGCTCCTGAAGCCCGTGCGCTCCGGGGCAGGCTACCGGTCCGTGGCTCGGGGAGCCATCCACCCATCGGGCCAGCGGAGGTCCTCCGCCCGCGACAGATGGGTGCACCGTGGATTCAGCTGCGCCCCTCCGCTCGGCGGAGCTCGAGGTCGACGATCTCTGCCGACCCCTCCTCTCCCACCGGGGTGGCGGACATGTCGGTGCCCACCTCGGCGGCGGAGTCGTGCACGAACGCCACCGTCCGCAGAGGCTTCTCCTTCAGCGCGAACGCCAGGACCAGCGCGAGCGCCGCGAGCGGCAGGGCGATCAGGAACACCGTGTGGAGCGAGTTGGCGAGGGCCAGCCGGGAGCCACTCCCGTGCAGGTCGCCCTCCGTCACGAGACGCTGGGCGAGGACGGTTCCGAACACGGCCACTCCAAAGGTCCCTCCGATGGACCGGGCGAACTGGACCGTGGCGGTGGCCACCCCCATGTCCTCCCGGCGTGCGTCGTTCTGCACCGCGAGCGTGTACGTCTGCATCATCTGCCCGATCCCGAGCCCGATCACCACCATGGCGATCGTGGCCTGCCCGGACGTGGCGTCCACCGTGAGGCGGGTCAGCAACCAGAACCCGGCCAGGGTGACCGCGGACCCCAGGATCGGGAAGATCTTGTACCGCCCCGTTCGCGTCACGATCTGCCCGCTCACGACGACGGAGGAGACGATCGCGAGCATGAGCGGGATCAGCACGATCCCTGCGTTGGTGGCCGATCCCCGGATCACGCCGGTCACGAACAGCGGGATGAACACGATCGTGCCGAACATCGCCGCGCCGATCACCAGGCTGGCCAGGCTCGACACGGTGAAGATGCCGCTGCGGAACAGGGTGAGCGGCAGCACGGGCTCGGACGCCCGCCGCTCGATGACGACAAACGCGGCGAGCCCGACCAGTGCCGCCGCGCCCGGAACCAGGATCTGCGCCGAACCCCAGGGGTAGGTCCTCCCGCCCCAGGTCGAGACCAGGAGCAGGCACGTGACCGCGGAGGTCAGCACGGCCGCGCCCATGTAGTCGATGCGGTGCTCCTTGCGCACGTGCGGGAGGTGCATGGTGGTCACGATCACGAACAGCGCCACCGCGCCGATGGGGATGTTCACGTAGAAGATCCACCGCCACGAGACGTTGTCGGTGAGGTAGCCGCCGACGAGCGGGCCGATGACGGAGGACATCGCGAACACCCCTCCGGTGATCCCCTGGTAGCGGCCGCGTTCCCGGGGCGAGAACAGATCGCCGATCACGATGAGGCCGAGGGGCAGGATCCCGCCGGCGCCGAGGCCCTGCAGCCCCCTGAAGAGGATCAGCTGGGTCATGTCCTGCGCCAGCCCCGACAGCGCCGACCCCACGAGGAACACCGAGATCGAGAAGATGAACAGGACACGCCGCCCGAGCAGGTCGGACAGCTTGCCGTAGAGGGGCACGGTCACCGTCGAGGTCAGCAGGTAGGCCGTGACCACCCACGACAGGTGCTCGCCGCCGTGGAGGTCCTGCACGATCCTCGGCAGGGCCGTCGCGACGATGGTCTGGTCGAGCGCCGCCAGGAACAGGCCCAGCATGACGCCGGCGAACACCACGAGGATCTGGCGGCGGGTCACGAGTGGGCCTCGCTGGATCCTTCGCGGAGGCGGAGCTCGTCGGCGACGCGACCGAACAACCTGACCAGCTCCGCCCGCTCGTCCGCGGGGAGCGCGGTGAGGATCTCGGTGAGGAACCGCCGGCGGCCGTCGCGGATCCGCGTCACGGACTTCCGGCCCTCGGCGGTGAGCCCGGCCGACACGGAACGCCGGTCCGCCAGCGAGGCCCGCCGCTCGACCAGGCCGGCCGCCGCCAGACGGTCGACCAGACGCGTCGCCGAGCTCTCGGAGAGCCCGATCTGGGCGGCGAGGTCGCCCATGCGGAAGTCGCGATCGCCGAGGAGCGTCAGGGCCGCCAGCTCGAGATGGGACAGATGGGCCTCGGGACCCGAGTACATCGCGGCCTTCCACCGCTTGTTGAGGACGAACCGGGCCACCTCGGCCCAGTGGGCCTCGAAGGCGTCGGCGAGCTCGGCCAGCCGGAGATCGTCGGCGGCACGTTCGATGGTTGCGTCTCGGGACCTTTGCATCGCGCAACTATCTCAGAGGTCGACCGCAGCGACAACCCGACCAGGCGGGAGCTGGACTTGACGAGTGAGTGAGTGCGCACTCACAATGAGTGAGCGCTCACTCAGCCGCGCCACCGGCGGCGGGATGCGGGCGAGGCGCCCCCACGAGACTGCAAGGAGGACACGGATGGCGAGGACCTTGCAGAGGACCTCATCGGACGCGACGGCCCCGACGGCCGACGGACGGAAATGGTGGGTCCTCGTCGCGATGGTGTTCGGGCTGTTCATGCCCATGCTCGACAACCTCGTGGTGAACGTGGCGCTGCCCACGATCCAGGACAAGCTGGGATCCGGCGTGTCGGGGCTCCAGTGGATCATCGACGCCTACACCCTGACGTTCGCGTCGTTCATGCTCACCGGCGGCGCGCTCGGCGACCTGTACGGGCGCAAGCGCTTCTTCCTGACCGGCCTGGGCGTGTTCGTCCTGGGCTCACTGGCCTGCGGGCTGTCCCAGAGCATCGACCAGCTCATCGCGTTCCGGGCCGTCCAGGGACTCGGGGCGGCGATGCTCCTGCCCGGGACGCTCTCGATCATCACGGCGACGTTCACCGGCAAGGAGCGGGGGGCGGCCATCGGCATCTGGGCCGCCATGTCGGGGCTGGCCATCGCCCTGGGTCCGCTCATCGGGGGGTGGCTGGTCGAACACGTCAGCTGGCAGAGCATCTTCTTCGTGAACGTCCCGATCGGGTTCGTCGGCGCGACCCTGGCCTGGATCGTGGTCCGTGAATCCCGCGACCAGTCGCGCTCCCGCCGGCTCGATCCGCCGGGCCTGATCACGGGGACCTCCGGCCTGTTCTTCCTGGTCTACGCCCTCATCGAGGGGAACGATCGAGGATGGACCGACGGGGTGATCCTCGGCTCGTTCGCCCTGTCGGCGGTCCTGCTGGTGACGTTCTTCGTCATCGAGTCGCGCCGCGAGTACCCGATGCTCCCCCTGGCGTTCTTCCGGATCCCCACGTTCGCCGCGGCGAACGTCGTCGCGGCCTCGGTGTTCTTCGCCCTGTTCGGGTCGACGTTCTTCCTGTCGCTGTACCTCCAGAACGTCCGGGGCTTCTCCCCCATCGGCGCGGGGGTCCGGCTGTTCCCGTTCACCGTGATGATCCTCCTCATCGCGCCGGTGGCCGGCCGGCTGTCCGACCGGTTCGGCTCCCGGTGGTTCATGACGTTCGGGACGCTGACCCTGGGAACCGGGCTGGCCCTGGCCCTTCGCCTCCAGCCGGACTCGTCCTACATGTGGGTGATCCTGCCCTCCATGGTGGTCATGGGCGCCGGGATGGCCTCGACCATGGCTCCGATGACCGCCGCGGTGATGGCGAGCGTCCCCGTCCAGCGGGCCGGCGTGGCCTCGGCGGCCACGAACACGAGCCGGGAGCTGGGGGGGGTGTTTGGTATCGCCCTGCTCGGAGCCGTGGTGACATCGTCGTTCAAGCGGTCCCTTCCTGGCCCGCCTGGTGGACGCTGGGTTCCCGACCCGGACGGCCAACGCGATCGTGGACAAGGCCGGCTCCGCTGCGGCGTCGGGCTCGACGCACGCGGTGGCGCCGCCTCCCGGGACCTCGCCCCAGGTCGTGCACACCGTCCAGGAGGCGGTCCGGGTCTCGTTCACGCACTCCATCCACATCGCGTTCCTGGTCGCGGTGGGATTCGCCGTGCTCGCCTCGGTGGTGTCGGCGATCTTCGTCCGGAGCCACGTCGGGGCGGGAGAGGATGCCGCCGGTGGCCACTGAGACTCCTCCGAGGGACCCGCTCGAGGCGGCGCAGGGCGGTCCCGGTGCGGTCGCCGTCGCCCGCCTCGGGCCCCGCGAGCGCATCGTCCAGGCCACCGCCCAGATCATCGCGGAGCGAGGGGTCCTCGCCGCCACCACCCGGGCCATCGCGGTACGGGCGGAGTGCGCCGAGGGGAGCATCTACCGCTACTTCCCGGACAAGCACGCCCTCCTCCACGCCGTCGTCATGGGCCGGTTCGAGGGCTGGGCGGCCATGGTGGACTCCCTCCCGGGCCGGGCCGGACAGGGGACGGTCCGCGACACCCTGGAGGACTTCGCGGTCTCCGCGCTGGAGTTCCACCGGTCGATCGTGCCGATGATCGCCGCGCACCTGGCGGATCCCGAGCTCCTCGAGGGCCAGCGGGCCGACTGGGAGCGCAAGGAGGGCGGCCCGCTGCGGGCCATCCGGGCGCTCACCGGGTACCTCCGGGCGGAGCAGCGACTGGGCCGGATCGACCGGCACGCCTCCCCCGAGATGGCGGCCCGCCTCGTGTTGGGGACGTGCTTCGCCCATGCCGTGCTCGTCGAGCTGGTGGGAGAGGCGGGCCAGGTCACCCACCGCGACGGCGGCGTCCTCGACGACGGGCACTACGCCATCGAGCTCGTCCGGACCGTCTGGAAGGGCATCGAGCCCGGCGCCGCCAGGGCCCCTCGCCCGCAGCGCTCCGGGTAGCCGGCCCGGCTCCGGCACGCTGTCCGCCGGCCCCCCGGGGGGTTCATGCTGTTTCGTCTTCGAGCACCGTTCGTGCTATACAACCCTCGTCCAACTGCCCAGGGGAGGGTGTCGATGAGAAGACTCCGGATCGCTGCTGTGCTGGCCGTGGGGATGGCCCTGGCTGTGTCGCAATGGGCGACGGCGGCGCCCGGCGCCACCAGGGCCACGCCGCGCAGCCATTTCAGTCCGCTGGCCCTGGAGAGCCTGCACCTGAAGCAGAAGGCGCAGAGCGCCGACCTGAACCCGGGAGACTCCGCCTCGCAGATCCAGTGCAAGACCAACAACGCGAGCGGGGCGGCGAACCTCAAGCTCGACTGCGACACGATACTGCCGAACAACGAGCCGGACATCGCCGTGAACCCGGCCGACCCGATGAACATGGTCGGGTCGTCGAACGACTACGACCAGTGCTGTGACGCCTTCTACACGACGTTCAACGGCGGCAAGACCTGGTATGTCGGCGACATGTCCGTCGAAGCTCCCGGCCAGAACAAGCGGACCGGGTCCGACCCCGTGACCACCTTCGACGTGAAGAACGGGACGGTCATCCACTCGTCGCTCAACTTCCTGAACGACGCCTGCGACGGCGACGTCGTCGCGTCGATCTCGCAGGACGGGGGCAAGAAGTGGAACACGGTCGTCCAGGTCGCCGATGCCGGCGGCCCGAGCCAGTGCGAGGATGACGGGTTGTTCAACGACAAGGAGTGGATCACCACGGACAACAACCCGGAGTCCGACCACTACGGCACCTCGTACCTCGTGTGGACCGCATTCCTCTCGTCCGCCGGCCACGTGCTGGAGTCGCCGATCTGGGAGGCCCACTCCACGGACGGCGGGTTCAACTGGAGCACGCCGCAGGAGATCTCCGGCTCGAACGCCTCCCTGTGCACGTACCAGGAGGACGGCCCGGCGAGCGAGTGCGACGAGGACCAGTTCGGCGTCCCCACGGTGGGGCCGGACGGGACCGTCTACGTGTCGTACGTCAACGAGCAGAACGAGGGCCTCTGGGAGTCCGGTGAGGTGTTCGACGACCAGTTCCTCCTGGTGAAGTCCTCGAACGGCGGCGGGACGTGGTCGGACCCGGTGCAGATCGCCGGGCTCGAGGACGGCAGCCGCGACTTCCCGATCAACGTGAACGGACGCCAGACGCTCTCGAATCAGCAGATGCGCGTGTCGAGCAGTGCGGGCGTCGTCGCCGACCCCACGCTGAACGGGCGGCTGTACTTCGTGTTCTCGGACAACCGCAACGGGACCCACGACGTGGACGACCCGGTCACGAACACCGATGTCTTCATCGTGTCCTCGGTCAACGGCGGCGACACGTGGACCGCCCCGGCGCAGGTCAACCCCGCGGACGAGGGCGCCGGGAACGACCAGTACTACCCGTGGGTCGACGTGAACCCCGTGGACGGGACGGTGGGGGTCCTCTTCTTCGACCGCTCCTACACGACGCATTTCCGACCGCACGGGACCACGCTGGCCGAGAGCCCGGCCGGCGGCGCCGCGTTCGCGCAGCACGAGGTCACGACCGCCCCGTCGCACACGAGGAACTCGGTGTTCTTCAGGGCCTTCGCGCCGGGATGCAAGAGGTGCACCCGGTTCGAGGGGGACTACAACAACATCGAGTACGGCTCGGACGGGTCGGTGAACATGGTGTGGACCGACATGCGTGACCTCTACGCGCCGCTCGGCCGGTACCTCCAGTTCATCTACTTCGCCAGGGAGTAGCCCCTGGGCGGGGGTTCGTCGAGGGGGCGGCGCGTCCATGGCGCCGCCCCCTCACGCGTGCCCGGCCCCGGGCCCCCGGACGGACGCGTCAGCGGCGGAGGCGGCGGAAGGCCTGCTCGGCCTGTTCGAACACGTCGAGTGGGGCCATGAGGTCCTGGAGGCCGAACATCAGCGCGTCGAACGGCAGGTCCGGGGTGTCCAGGCGGAACCGTTCGGCGACCTTCAGCGCGCGGTCCAGCCCATCCCGGCAGGCATCCCAGTGCCGCTCGACCACGGGGGCCCGCCACCTGATCATGTGGTCCCGGGCGTCCTCCAGCCCGGCCTGGTACTCGGCCAGCCCGTCGGCCAGGGGCCGGCCGGGATTCCGGGCCATCGGGACGGCCGTCACCAGGGCCTCCTTGGCCTCCTCCACGCGCCGCAGGACCTCCAGGAAGCCCTCGTAGGGCCCCTCGAGATCCGCGGGCAGTCGCTTCCGCCGGAACACAGCGCCCCAGGATAGCGGCCGGGCCCCGCCGTTTCTCCCGCCGGAAACCGGATCCCCGGGCCTCCCGTAGAATGCGGCCGGATGTCAGACACCGTCACGGTCCGGATCCCGGGCGACACCTCCCACGTGGCGCTCCTGCGAGCTGCGGCCTCCGCGCTGGCCGCCCGGATGGACTTTCCCATCGACCGCATCACGGAATTGCAGATCGTGGTCGACGAGGTGTGCTCGCGCCTGATGGCCGTCACCGAGACCCCCACCCACATCACGATGGAGCTGCGCCCGGCGGAGCAGGGCATCGACCTGATCGCCCGGACCGAGGGCCCGCGACGGACGGGACGGGAGCTGCTGTCCGAGTGGTCGCGGGTGATCCTGGAAGCAATCGCCCGCGACATCCGCCCGGATCTCGCGGACGGCTCGACCACCCTGTCGCTCTCGGTGGCCAGAACGGGGGGCTGAGCTTGACGTTCAGACGAGGCGTCCCCGACCGCGACTACGTCAAGGAGCTGTTCCGGCAGTTCCGGGCGAACGAGGACCCCGAGATCCGCCAGGAGCTCATCGAGGCGCACCTGGGGCTCGTGGAGTACCTGGCCCGTCGGTTCGCCGGCCGGGGGGAGCCGCTCGAGGACCTCATCCAGGTCGCCACGATCGGGCTGATCAAGGCCGTGGACAGGTTCGACCCCGACCGCGCTGTGGAGTTCTCGACGTACGCCACCCCGACCATCGTGGGCGAGCTGAAGCGGCACTTCCGCGACAAGGGGTGGGCCGTCCGGGTCCCCCGCCGCCTGCAGGAGCTGAACCTCCAGCTGGGCGAGATCACGGGCAAGCTGTCCCAGGAGCTCGGGCGGGCCCCCACCGTGGCCGAGATGGCCCAGGCCGCCGGGACCACCGAGGACGAGGTCCTCGAGGGCCTGGAGTCCGCCCACGCCTACACCCTGACCTCGCTCGACGCGCCGTCCGGGGACGAGGATCTGGCCCTGCGGGACCAGATCGGCTCCGAGGACGAGACGCTGGAGCTCCTGGAGTACCGGACCAGTCTCACGCCCCTGCTGGACCAGCTCCCTCCGCGGGAACGGGCCATGCTGTACCTCCGGTTCTTCAAGGGCATGACCCAGAGCGAGATCGCCGACAAGCTCGGGATCTCCCAGATGCACGTCTCCCGGCTGCTGGCGAAGACGCTGGCGAACCTCCGGGACGGCCTGGCCGGCTGACCCAACCGTCAGCCCGACCGGGCCGCCGCCCTGACCTCCACCCCGAGCGCGGGGTCGTTCGTGGCCACGGCGTCGACGTCCATGGCGAACAGCCGCGTCATGGTGTCCGGGTCGTCCACCACCCACGTCCCGACGAACATCCCCGCCCGGTGGACCCGCTCGACGAACCCGGCGCCGGCGGGGAGCAGCGCCGCCGCATGCGGGAGGACCCATGGATGGCCGGCACCCCGGGCGTACGCGAACGCCTCGGCGGGATCCATGGCCCCGATGGTCAGGAACCCGGTGGGGACGCCCGGGGCCAGCTCCCGGCACCGTTCGATGGACAGCCAGTTGAACGACGAGATCAGCACGGGCCCGGAGAAGCCGCTCCCCTCGAGGTCCCGCAGCGCGGCTTCCGCCGCGGCCTCCCGGGGCGAGTCGAACCCAGGCTCGCCGGGGATGTTCTTGATCTCGAGGTCGACACCGATGCGGCCGGAGCACAGGTCCAGGACCTCCCGGAGCGTCGGAACCTCCGCCCGGTCCTCCCGTCCACCCGATGCGTCCAGCCGCTTCAGCTCCGCCACGGTCAGCTCGTGGACCAGCCCGGTCCCGTCGGTGCTTCGCGAGACGTCCGGGTCGTGCATGACCACCGCCACGCCGTCCGCGGACATCCGGACGTCGAACTCCACGGCCTGGGCCCCGGATTCGATGGCCGCGGCAAACGATTCGAGGGTGTTTTCCGGGTATGTCGCGGATGCCCCGCGGTGCGCGACGACGAGGGGCCTGGATTCGGAGGGGAAATCGAGCGTAGCCATTGCGTGTGCGAAGAGGGGGTCAGTATACTCGCGCCCTCGCGCCGCCCGGTTGGGGGGGTCGGCGTGCCGGAATCGCCGACCATTGGCGCAGAGTCGGGGGAGGGGTCGATGGACTGGGTCCACCACGCACGCTGCCGCAACGAGGACCCCGAGCTGTTCTTCCCGATCGGCACCACGGGGCAGGCCGCCGTCCAGATCGAGGCCGCCAAGGCCGTGTGCGTCCGGTGCGACGTCCGTCCCGAGTGCCTGGAGTGGGCCATGGAGACCGGCCAGGAGGCGGGCGTGTGGGGAGGACTGTCCGAGGACGAACGACGGGCCCTCCGGAGGTCCCGTCGCCGGTCCCACCGCATGGTGGTCACGGGCTGATCCTCGGGCGCGCTCGCACCGGGACCCCGTTCGGTACACTTGCCCGGGCGCCCGTTGGGCGCCACGCGGGCACCTTCGAGGCCAGCGGCGGGGCCGGATCCATTCGACGCATCTCCCCCCCGGCCCGTGGGACGCGCCGGGCAGATGACCTCGTGGAGCCGATGATCGTTCGCCCCCTCACCCTGACGTCGCTTCCGCCCGGGCTCTCGGCGGAGGGCTCCCCGTGAGCACGGGGACCGAGCGCACCGCGGATCCCGCAGAGCTCAGACGGATCGAGGACGAGCTCCGGGCCACCGCGGCGGAGAAGGACGAGTTCCTGGCGGCCCGGGACATCGCGCTGGCCGAGGCCGAGGCCACCCGGCAGCGCCTGGACTTCCTCCTGGAGGCGAGCTCGCTGCTGGGGGCGTCGCTCGATTTCGAACAGACCCTGGAGCGGCTGGCAAGGCTGGCCGTGTCGGGCCTGGCCGACGTGTGCCTGATCGACGTGCTGGACCCGTCCGGCGCGGTCCGGAGGATGGCCGCCGCGCACGCCGACCCCATGCTCCAGCCCGTCGCGGACGTCCTGCGGGACCGCTACCCCCCCGACCCGGCGGGCCCCCATCCGAGCGTCGACGTCATGAAGACGGGACGATCCCGGTTCGGTGCGTTCGGACCGGAGTCCCTCCGCGCCACGACCCGCGACGAGGAGCACTTCCGACTGGTCAACGAGCTGGGATTCCGGTCGTTCATATGCCTCCCCCTGCTGGCCCGGGGCCGGATCCTCGGGGCCATCACGCTGGTGTCGACGTCGCCCGAGCGTTCGTTCGACCAGGCCGAGGTGGGGCTGGCGGAGGACCTGGCCCGGCGGGCGGCCCTCGCCGCCGACAACGCTCGGCTGTACGGGGAGCGGACCCGGGTGGCCCGGGCGCTGCAGGCCAGCCTCCTGCCCCGCGAGCTGCCCGACGTCCCTGGGTTCGAGGTGGCGGCCCGGTACCACGCCGCGGGCGAGGGCAACGAGGTGGGCGGCGACTTCTACGACCTGTTCGAGACCGACGACCGGGGATGGGCGGTCGTCATCGGCGACGTGTGCGGGAAGGGGCCCGAGGCGGCGGCCGTCACCGGCCAGGCCCGCTACACGGTCCGGGCGGCGGCCATGCGGCAGCGCCGTCCCAGCCGGATCCTGGACACGCTGAACGAGGCCCTCCGCCAGCAGCGCGACGACGCCCGGTTCTGCACGGTCACGTTCGTGCGGATGCGGCTCACCGACTCCGGGGCCAGGCTCACGGTGGCCTGCGGCGGCCACCCGCCACCGGTGATCCTCCGCCGCAACGGCCTGGTCGAGTCCGTGGGGCACGCCGGGACCCTCCTCGGGGTGTTCCCCGACCCCGAGCTTGACGACGAGCTGGCCAACCTGGAGCACGGGGACGCCATGATCCTGTACACGGACGGCGTCATCGGAACCCCGTCGAAGGGCAAGGTCATGACCGAGGACCGGGTGGCGAGGATGCTCGAGCCCCTCGCCGGCCGTAGCGCCTCGGACATCGCCGCACACCTGGAGGACGCCGTGATCGAGTTCCAGGGCGGGGTCCTCCGGGACGACGTCGCCATCGTGGTCCTGCGCTCCGTCGGCTAGACGGTGGTCACCCGGTCCGCCCGAGCGACCACGTTCCGCCGGATTTCCGTCCGCGGTGCGCGTACAACCCCCTTCCAGTGGGCATGGTGTGCGTACACAGGAGGGGGACGGTGAAGACCGAGGGTCGCGATCACCCGATCGAGCTGGATCTCCAGGTCCCCACCGGGCCGAGGGCGCCCGCCTACGCCCGGACGCTGGTTTCGGCCTTCCACGACCACGTGTCCACGGACGTCCTCGACGACCTCGTGCTGCTGGTGAGCGAGGTGGTCACCAACGTCGTGCGCCACTCGGGGCAGGCGCCCGGGGAGGCGATCGATCTGCGGATCCGGGCGACGAGGTCGTCGGTCCGGCTGGAGGTCGTGGACCAGGGTTCCGGCTTCGAGCCGTCGGCCGTCCGGGTCCACGACCCCGCGGAGCCGGGCGGCTGGGGCCTCTACATCGTGGACCGGCTGGCCGACCGGTGGGGCGTGGTCCGCCAGGGTGGCAGCCTGGTGTGGTTCGAGATCGACGCCGGCCCCGAGGGCCGTCGGGCCCGCGTGGTCCAGGAGCATGCGATCGCCCTCCCGGTCGTCCTGCCGGACAGCCCGACCACGGCCCCCACGAAGGGCTGAGCCCTACACGCGGCTGGACGGGCAGAGGTCGCTCACCGCGCACTCCTCGCATCGCGGCGTGCCCGACTTGCACACGGCGCGGCCGTGGTCGATGAGCACGTAGGTGAAGTCGAACCAGCGCTCCCGGGGGATCAGCGCCATGAGGTCCCGTTCGATCTTGTCGGGGTCCTGCTCCTCGGTGAACCCCAGCCGCTGCGACACCCGCCGGACGTGCGTGTCCACGGCGATCCCCTCGACGACCCCGAACGAGTTCCCCAGCACGATGTTCCCGGTCTTCCGGGCCACGCCGGGGAGCCGCAGGATCTCCTCCATGGTGTCCGGCACGCGGCCGCCGAACTCCTCCACGATCATCAGGGCCGCCCCCCGGATCGACTTCGTCTTGTTGTTGAAGAACCCGGTCGGGCGGATGTCCGCGGCCAGCTCCGAGTCCGGGACCCGCAGGTAGTCGTTCGGCTTCCGGTACTTGGCGAACAGCCCCTTGGGGCCCTGGGTCACCATGTTCACCCGCTCGTCGGTGCACTGCGCCGACAGGATGGTGGCCACCAGCATCTCCAGGGGGTTGGTGAACTTCAGCGCGACGTGGGCGTCCGGATAGGCCTCCGACAGACGCCGGACGATCTCGGGTGCCCGTTCCCGGGCCGGGCTCGACCGGGTGAGCCCCCTGGGCTTCCGCGCCGGCGCCATAGGGCTACCGGCCCTCGAACTCGGGCTTGCGGCGCTCCCGGAACGCCCGGATGCCCTCCTGGAGGTCCTCGCTGGCGAATGCCTGGGCGGCCATCATGTCGAAGTCGGCCACGCGGTGCCCCTCGGTGAACCGGTCCACCGCCAGGTTCTGCAGGACCACCCCGATGCCGCGCTTGGAGCCCTGCACCGACAGGGGGGCCGACTCCGCGATGGTCCGCGCCAGCCGCTCCACCGCCTCGTCGAGCTGGTCCTCGGGTACGGCGAGGTTGGCCAGGCCCCAGGCTGCGCCGTGAACCCCGTCCACGGCCCGGCCGGTGAACAGCATCTCGCCGGCCCGCTTCGGCCCCACCGCCAGGACGAGCCGCTGGATGTTCTCGAAGTTGATCAGGATCCCCAGGCGGGCCGAGGGGATGCCGATCTTCGCGTCCTCGGCCACCACGGCGAGGTCACAGGCCACCGCGATCTGGCAGCCGGCGCCGAGGGCGGCCCCGTGAACCCGCGCGATGACCGGAACCGGATGGTTGGCGATGGCCTGGAGCAGCTCCTCGAAGCTCCGGCCGTAATCGAACTCGCCGGGGCCGGATCGCATCACCTCGAGCTCGGCGAAGTCAGCCCCCGCGCAGAAGTCCGGGCCGTCGCCGGCCAGGACCACCACCCGGGTCTCACGGTCGGCGGCCAGGCCCCCCAGCGCCTCGATGAGCTCCTCGATCATCTCCGTGGACACCGCGTTGCGCTGTTCGACCCGCGAGAGGGTCACGCGGACCACCGGCCCCCCTCGCTCCACCCGGATCATCGACGCCCGTTGCTCCATCGCGGGTCAGTCCACCACGGCGATCACGTCGCCCTCCTGGACGACGCCGCCCTCCTGCACCCGAACCTCGGTGACGGTCCCGGCCACGGGCGACTCCACCGGGATCTCCATCTTCATGGACTCCAGGATCACCAGGGGGTCCCCGGGCGCCACGTTATCCCCCGCCGCCACCACGACCTTCCAGACGTTCGCCACCATCTCGGCCTGGACCTCCGGCATGGTCCCGGTCAGCTTCCGAGAACCGCGGACCGGTCCGGCTCGGCCGGGAGCGACAGCAGGCGGCGGGCCTCCGCGGGCTCGGCCACCTCGCGGCCCTGGAGCCGGACGATGGTGGCCGCCCCCTCCACCAGGTCGCCGTTCGACGACGCCATCTGCCCCGACGGGAGGTAGAAGTTGTCCTCGAAGCCCACGCGCACGTTGCCCCCGAGGGCCGCCGAGGCGGCGACCATCATCCACTGCTCGCGGGAGACGGCGATGACCCCCCACGTGGAGCCGTCGGGGACGACGCTCGACATGTGGGCCAGGTTCCTGGCGGTAGCCTGGATGCCGCCCAGCACGCCGTGGATCAGCGAGAACTGCACCGGCTCCCGGATGACCCCCATGTCCACGAGCGGAGCCACCGACTCGACGTGGCCGACGTCGAAGCACTCGCATTCCGGCTTCACCCCGGCCTCGTTCATCCGCCGGAGCAGGAACACGATGTCGTCGAAGTGGTTCTCGAACACGAAGTTGAACACGAACCCCTTGCGCTTCTCCGAGTACTTCGCGTAGTTCATCGAGCCCATGTTGAGGGCCCCGATCTCGGGCTTCAGGTCCGTGATGTGCGCCACGCGCTCGGCCATGGGGAGGCCCACCCAGCCGGTCGAGTAGTTGATGATGATGTCCGGGGTCTCGGCCAGGATGGCCTGCGTGATGGCCCGGTAGTGCTCGGGCTGCACGGTCGGGGAGCCGTTCGGCTCCCGGGCGTGGATGTGGACCATCGAGGCCCCGGCGTCCCGCGCGCGGCGGACCTCCTTCGCGTACTCCTCCGGCGTGTACGGGATGCCCTCGCACTGCTGCTTGTTCGCCACCGCGCCGGAGACGGCGCACGTGATGATGCACTGGTCGCTCAGGGTCATCGCGGGTCCTCCTGGTGCCCGGAGGGTATCGCACGGGCCCGACCGCTACCTCGCCGGAGCTCCGCCAGCGCGGCCAGGACGTCGTCGTTGGGGGGGTTGTCGGCGACGTCGCGGTTGCGGTGGGCGTAGCGGATCACGCCGGAACGGTCGATGACGAAGGTGCCCGGCATCTGGCGGTAGTCGTCGCCGGAGAGCTTGGCCGCGTCGACGTCACGCCGGAGCAGTGCGCGGGCGTATCGCAGGATCAGCTGGGGGCCGAACAGCTGGCGGTTCGTCCCCCGTTCCAGGCCGAATGCCCGGTAGGCATCCTGGGTCGGATCGGACAGGCACTCGAAGGGGACATGGCGTTCGTCGCAGAACAGCTGCGCGCGGGTGTGGGGGCCCAGGCCGATCAGCGTGATGCCGGCGCCGGCTGCATCGAACCCCTCACGGTCGTCGCGCAACTGCACGACGTGCTCCTGGCAGAACGTTCACCCGAAGTGCCGAAGGAACACCGCGACCAGCGGCTTCCGCCGCCACCGCGCCGAGAGCCGGACCTGCCGGCCGCCCCGGTTCACCAACGACACGTCGGGCGCCGGGTCGCCGACGCCGGGCCTCCGCATGGCCCAGAGGATACCGGTGGAGCTCAGCGGGCCTCCTCGAGGACGCCCTCGGCGGGCGCCTCCAGGGATCAGCCGGGCTGGGTCCAGTCGGCCCGGCGGCCGAAGAAGGCCAGGTAGCGGGTCTGGAGGTCGGCGCCCTCCGGGACCTCCACGTCGGGGCCCAGCTCGCCGGCCGGGCGGAGCACCGCCTCGAACGGACGGTACACCTCGAGCGCGGCCTCCATACATTCCTCGTCCAGGCGGCGGTCGCCGTCGATGGCCGCGGCCAGGTCCCAGTTGTGCACCACCAGGTCGTTCATCCGTTCCCCGCAGTACTCGCGGGCCGGGGCCATCCCCCGGGAGAGCTGCACGGTCCGGTCGTACCCACGTTCGAACGCGTCGCTGGACACGTCGATCGAACGAAGCGCCACCCCGATGGGATCCTCGCCGAGCACGTCCCCCTCCAGCTCCGGCGCGACCTCCGCCAGGGACCGGCCGGCTACGAGCGGCGCCACCCACAGGTTGCTCCACGCGATGTGGTGCATGAGGTCACGGACGTCCCAGCCCGCGCAGGGCGTCGGGAGGCCCCACTGGTCCTCCCGGATCCGCTTCACGTTCCCGGCCAGCATCTCGCCGGCCCTCCGATGGAACTCCCACAGCTCCGTCATGCCCGTCCCTTCGTCCGACGCGGGGCAGCGGCGACGGTACGTCCGGCCCGCGAGCACCGTCAACGCGTGGTGGCTCCATCCACCGAATGGGTAGAACGTCAGGGATGCGAGCACTGTCGCATACGGCTCGCGACGGCTGGGCCGACGGTCCCGACGTCGTGGTGGCCGCGGACCGGTCCCGGACCGACGGGGGGTTCTCGTGGGTGGAGGTCGAGCTCCCGCACGAGGATCCCGAGCGGGTCCGGGAGGTGGCCGAGCGGTTCGACCTGGACCCCCTGGCCGTGGAGGACGCGCTGAACCCGCGGCAGCGGCCCAAGCTCGAGACCTACGAGTCCCACCGGTTCGTCGTCCTGGACCAGCTCGACGAGGAGGACGACCAGCTGGAGGCCCGGCAGATCGCCTGCTTCGCCGGACCGAGGTTCCTGCTGATCCTGCACAACGGAGCCGGACGGCTGGTCGGGGACGGCCGCAAGCGCCTCCAGCAGGTCGAACCGGACGACCTCGACGTCGACCGGGCCCTGCACGCCCTGGTGGACGCCGTGGTGGACGACCACCAACGAATCGCCGACCGGCTGGAGATCGACGTCGAGGACCTGGAGGCGCAGGCCCTGCGGGTGTCCCGCCGGAGCGTGTCGAACGCGGCGCGCAACGCCGAGGACCTCCCCAGCCAGCCGATGCTGTACGCGATCAAGCAGCAGGTCTCGATGCTCCGGCGGTACGCCCTGCCGCTGAACGGCGTCCTGGAGGCCCTCCAGGCCGGGGCCGAGGCTGAGCTCGATGCGGACGGTGACGGGGACGACCGGACCGACCTGCTGTTCCGTGACGTGCACGACCACGTGCTCCGGATCGGCGGGCAGATCCGCAACGTCGACGACCTGGCCACCGCGGTGATCGACCTCACCCGGAGCGTCCAGGCCGACATGCTGAACGAGGTCAACAAGAAGCTCAGCGCGTGGGCCGCCATCATCGCGATCCCCACGCTCATCGCCAGCGTGTACGGCACGAACTACAAGCTGTGGCCCGATCCGGACATCGGCAGTCGGGGATTCGTCGGCGTCGTGCTGATCATGTTCGGCGCCGGGGCGGCCCTGTGGCTGTTCTTCAAGCGCAAGCGCTGGATCTGAAGCTCCGCGGGCCGATCGTCTCAGTGGCCGGCACCCTCCGTGTGGTGCTCCAGCTCCTTCGTGAAGCTCGTGCCGCTCGGGTGTTCGCTCCACCCGCCGTTCTCGAGGAGCGCGACCCGGCCTGCGCCGATCACGGTCCATTCGGTGCCGTCGCCGACCAGCGCGGTGTCCTCGTTGATGGCCAGCAGGCGGCAGTCGGACGGCACCGACGCCACCACCTTGGCCCGCAGCCCGGGCACGTAGACGTCGAGCGCGTCCCAGTGAGGGCCGAAGTAGGTCTTGGAGAACTGCGCCAGCCCCGGTCGCCAGAAGCTCGCGCTGGTGGGGTCGTTCGACGTGCTGTCCGGCGCCACGTCGCCGAGGGCGGAGATGCCCGCGCTGCACCCGGCGTAGGCCATCCCCCGGTCCAGGCCCGCGAGCACGGCCGTCCAGAAGGCGGTGCCCTGCAGCGTGGCGGCGAGGTACGCGGGGTTCCCGCCGGAGAAGAACACCACCGCGGCGCCCTCCACCAGCCCGGCGAGCGCGGGATCCTCGGCGTCGTCCCGGTTCCGCAGCGGGACGAGCTCCACCGGCACGCCCATCTCCGTGTAGTGGTCCACGCCCATGTCGCCCCACCGCCGGAACACGGTCTCCCCCTCCGGCGCGCTCGCCGTGGGCAGCACCAGCACGAGCTCCCCCCTCGTCCGCTCCAGGAGCCACCGGTCGACCTCCGAGGTCCACGGGAGGAACTCCCCGGACCCCAGCAGCGCGAACAGGCTCACCGGAGCGACTCCGGCCTGAGCTCCTGGTCGAGCTTGGCCCCCAGCTCGGCCGTGACCTCCACCACGGCGTCCATGTCCCCCGCCTCGGTCCGGAAGTTCACCAGGCAGGACCTGAGCACGAACCGTCCGTCCAGGACGGCGTTCGAGTAGAACACCCGGCCGTCCAGCTGGATCTCGGTCATGAGCCGTTCATTGAGCCGGTTCAGGTAGGGATCCCGCTCCGGGCCGTCGGGGAGGCCGGGTGGCACGTACCGGAAGCACGTGATCGACAGGCCCACGGGACAGGCCAGCTCGAAGTCCGGGCGAGCCTCGATCACGTCGCCGAGGTACCGGGCCAGCCGGGCGTCGTGGGAGATGCGCCGGCCGTAGGCCAGCCGGCCGTGCGACAGCAGCGACACCCAGACCTTGAGCGCCTGGAATCCGCGACTGTACTGCGGCCCGAACATCCCCAGGTCGAGGCCGTGCTTCGTGCGCTCCTTGTCCTCGTAGACGTAGGTCGCCGACGCCCCGAACGAGTCGACCAACCAGAACAGGTCCCGGACCAGGACGCACCCGCCGGAGTGCGGCGTGTACATCCACTTGTGTGGGTCGAACGCGATCGAATGGGCTCGCTCGATCCCCGTGAACAACGGTCGGAGGTCCTCGGCCAGGACGGCGGGACCCCCGTAGGCCGCGTCCACGTGCATCCACATCCCCTCCTCCGCGCAGAGGTCCGCGATCTCCACCATCGGATCGACCGCCCCGGTGGCCACCGTCCCGGCAGTCGCCACAACGGCCAGCGGCCGGACCCCCGCGGCCCGGTCCCGCGCCACCGCCTCCCGCAGGGCGTCCATCCGCATGCGGAGCCCCCCGTCCACGGGGACCTTCCTCACGGCGTCCATTCCCAGTCCGAGCATGTCGGCGGCCCGGTCGGTCACCACGTGGACCTCGGCGGAGGCGTACAGCGCGGCCGGTCCGGCGGCCGCGACCCCCTGCTGGCGGACGGCGAGGCCGGCCATGCGGTCCCGTGCCACCTTCAGCGCCACGAAGTTCGCCATCGCCCCCCCGGACACGAACAGCCCCCCGGCCCCGGACGGGAGCCCGAACTGCTGGGCGAACCACCGCGTCAGATGGAGCTCGATCTCCGTGCCGGCCGGCGACAGGCGCCAGCCGCCCAGGTTCTGGTTCAGCCCGGAGGCCAGGAGGTCGGCGGCCACGCCGGGCACGGTCCCGGCGCCCGTGATGTAGGCCAGGAACCGCGGGTGCCCCGGATACATCGACCACCGGAACGCCACCTCGCGGAGGTACGCCAGGACGTCCTCGTCCGCCATGGGCTGGTCGGGCACGGGGATGGCCATGGCGGCCCGGACCTCGTCCTCGCCCTCCGGGGGGGCCACCGGCATGTCCGGGAGGCGCTCCAGGTACTCCACGAACAGGTCCACCGCGGCCTCGGTGAACCGGCGGGCCCGCTCCGGGTCCCAGTCGAGGTCGTCGACGGCGGGTGGGGCCTGGGGCGCCGGCGCCGTTCGTCCCGGGCGGTCGTCGAGCTCGCTCACCATCGGCGCTCCTCGGCTCGGCGGAAGAACTCGGCCCGGTGCGCCCGGCGGAAGAAGTCCTTGCCGAACGCGTTCATCATCCCGTCCACCTGGCTCACGTGGGCCTCGATGGCCTCGAGCTTCAGCTCCAGGAGGTCGGGCGGCAGCTCGAAGTCGATGGCCAGGTCGCCATGTTCGACCACGGGCGGCGTGTCCGGCGACATGAACACGTTGAACCGGTTCATCATCGGGACGAACTCCTTCGCCCATTCCGGCGTCATGACCGCGTGGTACAGGCGGGCGCCGGGCTTCCCGGCGCGCCGGAAGGCCTCGGTGGCCCAGGCGCACGTGGCCTTGTGGTCGGGGTGGTCGGTCATGCCGTCCGGTCCGAACGAGAACACCGTGTCGGGCCGGACGTCCTCCATGATCGCGGCGACCCTCCCGATCGCCTCCTCCGGGTCCACCTCCGCGCACGCTCCGTCGTGGTAGTCCAGGAACCGGTGCTCGGTCACGCCGAGGATCTCCAGGGAACGGAGCAGCTCGGCCTCCCGGACCTTGCCCAGGGTCGCGGTAGGCCACCGCTCCTCGTCCCAGGAGCCCTCCTCTCCGCGCGTGGCCGTGACGCACGCCACCCGCCGGCCCTCGCGAATGGCCGTGGCCATGAGTCCCGCGGTCAGGTACGCCTCGTCGTCGGGATGCGCCCACACCCCGAGGATGGTCCCGAGGGCGCGGGCCGATGATGATTCGTCGCTCACGTGCTCCTCTCCTGACGCAGGCTCAGAGTCTCGCCGCCCGGTGCTTCCCCGGCAACCGCGGGTCGCGCGGTCGAGCAGCTTCAGTCCCGGAGCAGCCGTTCGACGATCGTCCCGACCTCCGAGGGGGCGAGCTGGAGGGTGGCGTCGCCCACGTCCAGCTCCGCGCGCTGGGCCCGGGGCGCGCCGGTGAGCGCATAGCGAGCCCACGTCCAGATGCCGTCCTCCCGGGCCATGCGCAGGGCGGCGCTCCGCAGCGGGCCGGCCTCCCGATACAGCACGAGGTGCATCATCGGGGTGTGGGGCGGGTCCGGGACAACGTCCACGTCCGGGAGGTCCCGCAGGGCATCGGCGATGGCCAGCGCATGCTCCTGGTACGCGGCGATCCGGGGGAGGCGCATCCGCAGCACGTTCAGCGCGGACCCGGCGTTCGGCCACATGCCGTGGACCGTGCCGCCGTGGCGCCTCCGCCACTCCCGGACCTCGGCCACCACGTCCCCGGGGCCGGCCAGGCCGGACCCGGGCAGGCCCCCCAGCTGCTTGTAGAACGACACGTACACGGTGTCGAACGGCTCGCAGATCTCCCGGAACGTACGACCGTAGAAGGACTCGCACCCCCACAGCCGGGCGCCGTCCATGTGCACGGCGGCCCCCCGCCCCCTGGCCCAGTCCGCCTGGGCGACGAGGTCGTCCCAGGCGGGGAGCTGCCCACCCAGGTCTCGCTGCGGCAGCTCGAGCAGCAGCGCCGCGGGCGGCTCGGCGACGCCCTTCAGGTCGTCCATCTCGATCAGGCGCTGGAACTCGCCGACGGGCCGGCCGTGGAGGCCGTGGAGCCGTTCGTACCCGCGCTCCTCGTGGTGGTCGAGGTGAGAGAAGGGGTGGAACAGGACCGTGTGCCTGCCCCGCCGGTCGGCGTGCACCCGGAGCGCGATCTGCTGGGACATGACCCCGCTCGGGAGGAACGCGGCGGCCGGCTTCCCCAGGAGCGAGGCGATCTCGTCCTCGAGCTCCTCCACCACCCCGCCCTCTCCGTACACGTCGGTGGCGACGTCCGGAGGGATCTCGCTCAGGAAGTCCGACGCCGAGCGCAGCCCGTGCCACGTCAGGAACCGCGAGCAGGTGCGCCTGAGCGCCTGCTCCTCCTCCCGCGTGAGCTCCTGATCCTCATCGGACATCGGCCCGCTCCTCTCGGCCAGACGAGGGAACCGCTCCACGGCCTGCGCGGATCATCGCGCTGGGCCCGGCCACAGGAAGACCTGTTCGCGGCACACCTCGGCGAATCCCATCCGCTCGTAGACCCCGCGTCCCAGGTCGGAGGCCCCCAGGACCGCCACCTCGTACCCGCGCTCCCGCCCGGCCCGCACGGCCTCGGCCGTCATGGCCGCGCCGAAGCCGCGGCGCCTGGCGTCGGGAGCGGTCGCCACGTTGTAGATCCCCGCGACCCCGCCCCCCTGCATGAGCCCCGACGTGGCCACGGGACGGCCGTCGACGAACCCCACCCACCGGACCCACGGCGCGTCCTCCCCGTACCCCACCGCGGTGGCCAGGTTGGTCATGGCGAACCGCTCCACCGGAGTCATGGAGAACCCGGCCGTCATCCCCTGCAGCCAGGCGTCCTGCAGCGCCTCGCCGGTGACCCGTTCGATCCGCAGGCGCACGGGCCGATCCGGCCACTCGATCCGATGGATGGCCGCGGCCATCCACGGCATGCCCTCGTCCGCCCGCCAGCCGTGCGCCCGGAGGTCCGGTCCGGGATCCTCCGGCCGCGACAGCGAATTCGTCCACCACAGCGCCGGGACCCCCGCTTCCCGGAACGCCGCGGTGCACTCCCGCACGGCGTGCGGAAGCTCCTCCTCCGACAGCCGCACGCGCATCACGCCGTTCGCGAACGGCACGTTCACCCCGGGATTGATGCACCGCACGAACCCCGGCGTGTCGTGGACGTCCCCGCCCTGCACCGCCGCCCACCGGACGGCGAGCTCCCACTGGTGCCGGTCGACGGCCTCCAGCAGCTCGGCCCGTGACGCCCCGCCGGGAACCACGCTCATGTCAGACCGGCAGGACGCCGTGCTTGCGCCAGGGGCGTTCGACGGTCTTGGTCTCGCCGATCTCCAGGCCCCGGACGATCGCGGCGCGGGTGTCCTGGGGTTCGATGAGGTCGTCCACGAACGACCACCCCGCCGCGATGTACGCGTTGATCTGGTCGCGGACCATGTCCACCATCTGGTTCCGCATGGCGTCCTGGGCCTCCGCGTCCCCCGCCGCCTCGATCTGCTTGCGGAAGATGATGTTCACCGCGCCCTCCGGCCCCATCACGCTGATCTCCGCCGTGGGCCAGGCCACGATGTAGTCGGGCTCGTAGGCCCGTCCGTTCATCACGTAGTACCCGGCGCCGTACCCCTTGCGCAGCACGACCGTGACCTTCGGCACCGTCGCCTCGCTGACCGCGAACAGCATCTTCGCGCCGTGGCGGATGATCCCCTGCTTCTCCACCGCCGAGCCCACCAGGAACCCCGGGCAGTCCATGAGGAACACCAGCGGGATGCCGAACGCGTCGCACAGCCACACGAACCGGGCGGCCTTGTCCGCCGCGTTCACGTCCAGGGCGCCGCCCAGGAACATGGGCTGGTTGGCCACGATCCCGGCCGGATGGCCGTCGAACCGGGCGAAGCCCGTCACCAGGTTCCGGGCCCAGTCCGGCTTCATCGGGAAGAAGTCGCCGTCGTCGGCGATCTCGGTGATGACCTTGCGCACGTCGTAGGCCTGGCGGGGGTTCGCGGGCACGATGTCGAGGAGCGCGTCGCACGAGCGGTCGGCCGGGTCCGTCACGTCCTCGGCCCGGGGCGGTGGCTCCATGTTGTTCGCGGGGAAGTAGCCCAGGTACTTCCGGACCACGTCGATGCACTCGCGGTCGTCGGCCACCTCCAGGTCGGCCACACCGCTGATCTTGCAGTGGACGGCCGAGCCGCCCATCTCCTCGGCGGTGACGATCTCCCCCACCGCGGCCTTCACCAGGTGGGGACCGCCCAGGGCCATGTTCGACGTGCCCTTCACCATCGGCACGAAGTCGGCCAGCCCGGGGATGTACGCGGTTCCCGCAGCCCCCGGGCCCATCATCGCGGCCACCTGCGGGACCACGCCGCTCATCACGACCTGCTCCCGGAACAGGTCGCCGGTCCGGGCGAACATCGATCCCGCGGCCTCCTGGATCCGCGCGCCCCCCGAATCGACCAGCCACACGATCGGGATCCGCTCGCGCAACGCCAGCTCGCGCATCCGGGACGCCTTCAGCTCCCCGACCATCCCCATGGACCCCGCCATGACCGTGAAGTCGTACGCGATCACGCACACCCGGCGGCCGTCGATCCGGCCGACGCCCGTGACCACGCCGTCGGCCGGGGTGAGCTTCCCCTGCATCTGGGGCGACGAGGACTGGTGGTGCCCCAGCAGCGCGAACTCGGAGAACGACCCCGGGTCGAACAGCAGGTCCAGGCGCTCCCGGACCGTGAGCTTGCCGTCGGCGTGCTGGCGTTCGATCCGCTCCGGCCCGCCCATCTCGCGGAACTTGTCCTTCTTCTGCGCGAGCTGCTCCGCGTGCCCGCGCAGATCGGGTCCCGAGTACACGAACGTGGCAGCGCGTTCGGGCTGGGCGGGTGGGGACGCGGGCGCGTCGGGGACGGGGGCGGTGGTCTCGCCCATGGTGCCTCCTTCGGGGCCCTTCGCCGGCGCCCGGAGCGCCGATGCCAACCCGGACCCGCTCTCGGGCCGAGTGTACGCCGCTGCGGGTCGCGGCCTCCTCAGGAGGCGAACGAGAACGTGTCCAGGATGCGGGCGAACAGGGCGTTGTCCGCCTCCTCCGTGCCCGGGGAGTGCACCCAGACGATGTGGTACGCCCGGCTCCCGTGGACGACCGCGACCCACTCGTGGTGCAGGCCGCTGCAGATCCCGAGGTGCTGGATGCGGGCGGGCTCGCCATCCACGACGATGCGCTCGGTGGGTCCCGGGATGCATCCGGCGAGGTGGACCACACCGTCCACCTTCGCCGCCCATCCGGCGAGGTCGGTGATCTTCCCCGTGGGCTGCGCGGCCACGATCACGGTCCCCTCGGCTCCCGAGATCGTGTCGACCGCCGGGCTCACGAGCATGGGAACCTCGCGGTCCCCGAGCTCCCTCGTCGCCCGGTCGTGCACCCACCCCTTCGGGACGCCGATGGTGTAGCCGTACAGCGACGAGGTGAACGTCCGGCGAATGGGCACCGGCGCGCCCGGTGAGGCCGTGGGGGACGGCGCGGTGGCCGTGGGTGAGGGGGCGGTCGCGGTCGGGGGGTTCGCGGGCCGCCCCTCGTCGCCCGAGGCCAGCAGGCGAGCTCCCCCGACCCCGACCCCCACAGCGGTCACCGCCACCACGACCGCGATCGAGCTGACGGAGAGGGCGACCCGCCGGCGGGCGCGGGTCACCATCGTCGGGGGGATCTGGCGCTCCGGCCCGGGCACGCCGTCGGCCAGGTCCTGGAGCAGGGCCCGGGCCCGGTCCTCACTGATCATCGGAACCTCCCACCTGCGATCGCAACGACGCCATTCCCCTCGAGACGAGCGCCCGCACCGTGCTCGGCCGGCACCCCATGATCTCGGCGGCCTGCCTGTCCGACAGGTCCGCGTAGTACCGCAGGACGACCGCCGTCCGCTGGCGTCGCGGCAGCGTGAGCAATGCGAGGCGCATCCTGTCGCGGTCGCCGAGGTCGGGCCCCTTCGCGTCCGGCGGGGGCATCCCTCCCTCGCGCTGGAGATACCGCTGCTCGACCCGCCGGCGCCGGTAGTGCGAGTTCACCAGGTTCACCACGGTCCGGCGGAGATACGCGCCGAAGTCGACCGACGGGCGGAGGTGCACGAGGCGTCCCATGAGCCGGAGGAACCCGTCCTGGGCCAGATCCTCGGCGAGCTGACGGTTCCCCGTCAGCAGGTACGCGATCCGGAAGGCCTCGTCGATGTGCACGGCGTACAGCTGCGCCACCCGCCCCGCCTCGACACCGACTCCCGGTACGTCAGCCGCCATCACCAGCTCCCGCGCCCTCACATGGGACACAACGCACAGGCACCCCCGAACCGCTGCGTTCCACGAAGGATCGACGATGCCGATCGCCCGGTCAGCGGCCCTTCCACTCTGGCCTTCGCTTCTGCAGGAACGCGCTGACCCCCTCGGCCAGGTCCTCCTCGTCGAAGTTCTCGGCCAGGCGTTCCTTGAGGTGCGCGATGGCCGCGGCGAACCCCAGCTCCTCGGCGCCCGTGAACGAGCGCTTCCCCAGTCGAATGATCGCCGGACTCTTGCTCGCGATCTCCCCGATCAGATCGTCCACGGCACCGTCGAGCGCGTCGCGCGCGACCACCCGGTTCACCAGGCCCCACCGCAGTGCCTCCTCGGCGGCCACGCGCCGGCCGGTGAACATCAGTTCCAGCGCCAGCCGCCGGGGCACCGTTCGCTGGACGACCGCGGTGATCACGTGGGGCCACAGGCCAAGGTTGATCTCCGGCATCCCCACCTCGACGTCGTCCGCGGCGACGGCCAGGTCGCAGGCCATCATCAGGCCGAACCCGCCGCCCAGGGCCCGGCCGTTGACCCGGGCCACGGTGGGCTTGGCGTGGTGCCACAGGGCGTCGAGGAGCCGTCCGATCGCCGCGGGGGCCGAGTCCGCCGTGTCCGCGGCGATCCCGCCGATGTCCCCACCCGCGCAGAACGCCCTGTCGCCGGCGCCGGTCAGCACCACGACCCCGGCCCCGTCCGCCGCCGACGCCCGCCGGAGGGCCTCCAGGAGGCCGTCGATGACCTCGGCCGACAGCGCGTTCCGGCGCTCCTCCCGGTCGATCGTGATCCACGCCGCCGGGCTCCGGAGCTCGAATCGAACGGCCTCGCCCACGGGCAGCAACCCTACTTCCCGAGCAGCCCGGTGTCGTAGTCGCCGGACACGAACCGTTCGTCCCGCATGACCCGCTCCAGCGCCGGGATGTTCGTCTTCAGCCCGTCCAGACGGATGTCGCCGAGCGCCGCGACCATCATCCCGATCGAGCCTGTCCGGCTCCCCCCGTGCACCACGACCTTGCCGATCAGCGGGTCGTAGAACATCGGCACCTCGTCCCCCGTGTCGTACCCGAAGTCGTAGCGGTTGGGGTTCACCCGGGCCGACTCCCCGAAGTCCAGCCTGGAGATGCGTCCGGGAGCTGGGAGGAACGTGCGGGGGTCCTCCGCGTACACCCGGCACTCCAGGGAGTGCCCGCTGCGGGGAGGGCGGCGGTCGAGACCGATCCTCTCGCCGGCGGCGACCCGGAGCTGCTGCTCGACGAGGTCGACGGCGGTGGTCATCTCGGTCACCGGGTGCTCCACCTGCAGGCGGGCGTTCACCTCGAGGAAGAAGAACTCGCCGTCGGGCGTGAGCACGCTCTCCACGGTTCCGGCCCCGCGGTACCCGATCGCCTCCAGGGAGGTCACGGCGGCCGCGCACATCCTGCGCCTGAGCCCCCCGGTGAGGGCCGGCGAGGGAGTCTCCTCGATCACCTTCTGGTGGCGGCGCTGCACCGAGCACTCGCGTTCGTTCAGGTGGATGGTCCGTTCGTCGTCTGCCAGGACCTGGACCTCGATGTGCCTGGCGCGCTCCACGTAGCGCTCCAGGTACACGGCCGGGTCGGAGAAGAACCGGGCCCCCCGCGTGGACGCCGTCTCGACGGCCTTCACCAGCTCGCCCGGGTCCCGGGCGATGCCCATCCCGATCCCGCCGCCCCCCATCACCGCCTTCACCATCACCGGGAACCCCACGCCGTCAGCGGCCTCCACCGCCTCGCCGGCCTCCACGAACGGGCCGGCTCCGGGAAGCACCGGGAACCCCGTCTTCGCGAAGGCCTCCCGGCAGGCCACCTTGTCGCCGGTGAGCTCCAGCACGTCGGGCGAGGGGCCGATCCAGGCGAGGCCGGCGTCGATCACGGCCTGGGCGAACTTCGGGGACTCGGACAGGAACCCGTACCCCGGATGCACGGCCTCCGCCCCCGAGCGGAGCGCGGCCTCCACGATGGCGGCCGGGTTGAGGTACGAGGCCGGAGCGGGCGACTCGCCGACCCGCTCGGCGGTGTCGGCCTCCCGGACGTGCCTGGCCCGCACGTCCGCGTCGCTGTGGACGGCCACCGACCGGATCCCCAGCCTCCGGAGGGTCCGGATCACCCGGCAGGCGATCTCCGCCCGGTTCGCCACGAGCACCGATCCGAACATGTCCGCGAAGGATACGGGAGACGCCGACGGCCCCCGCCGCGGCAGGGGCCGTGGTCTCTCCGGGGTCGGGGCCCGGAGAGGATTACCGGGTGTCGCTCAGCATCGCAAGGGGAGCGGGAGCGTGAGGTCGAGGGCGTGCCGCGGGCTCAGGGCTTCCCGGGGGCCAGGCGCTTGCCCCGGTAGTTCGGGAACACCACCTCGGCGTGCTGCCAGCACAGGTCGGAGGTGTTGTAGACGGAGAGCTTCGTGGTGCACCCCGGCTCCGCGCAGGTCCGTCCCGTGCTCGTGGTGCGACTCGGCTGGGGCAGGTGCCCGGGGCGCGTTCCCTTCATCGAGCTTCGTCCTCCTCGCAACGTCATTCGACACGTCGGCGTCAGAGGTTCGACGCTCGGGGAGGTTCCCCGGATCGCCCCGGCCTTCAGCCTCCACGGGATCGCAACAAGCCCGCCCCGCGGAGATGCTGTTCGGGGGGAAGTCGGGGGGGCGGAGCCCCCCGACTTCGAGGCGCCCGCTAGGGCCCCGGCTCCTCGTAGATGATCATCCGGACCCGGGTGACGAGGTGCTCGGGAACGGTTGACTGGGCCCGGTGGCACTTCCGCGCCACGAGCTCCTTCAGCCGATGCTGGAAGTCGGCCCGGTCCGCGCACGGCCCGCAGTCCCGGAGGTGCTTCGCGATGAATGCGCAGCGGTCATCCGGCAGCTCGCCGTCCAGGTAGGCCTCGACCTCCCTCAGCACCTCTTCGCAGTCAATCCCTGACAAGTCCTCGCTCCCGTGCCTTCTCCCACAACATCTTCTCCAGGGATTTCCTTCCGCGGTGGAGCCTCGACATCACGGTTCCGATGGGGATGCCCAGGATCCCGGCGATCTCCTTGTAGGAGAACCCCTCCACGTCGGCCAGCCACACCGCCATCCGGAATCCCTCCGGCAGCGAGTCGAGCGCCGCCTGCACGTCCTCGTCGGGGATGTGCTCGAGGGCCTGGGTCTCGGCCGAGGAGGTCTCCCCCGTCTGCGACAGCCGGTCGTACAGGTACCAGTCGGGGATCTCGTCCTCCAGCACCGTGATCGGCTCGCGCTGACGCTTGCGGTAGGCGTTGATGAACGTGTTCGTGAGGATGCGGTACATCCACGCCTTGAGGTTCGTCCCCTCGGTGAACCCCCCGAACCCTCGGTAGGCGCGCAGGTAGGCCTCCTGGACCAGGTCCTCGGCGTCGGCGGGGTTGCGGGTCAGTCGCAGGGCGGCGGCGTACAGGCTCGGCATGAGGGGCATGGCGTCGCGCTCGAACCGCTCGCGCCGCTGCTCCTCGGTCTCGCCGGAGCCGTCGGACACCCCGTCCGGCGAAACCCCCCGGGGGGTCCGCCGCTCCGCCTCAGCCCTCCTGCTCAACGACCTCCACTCCGTGCCATCCCGTCGACCCACTGTACTCCGGCGGGGTGACAGCGGAGGTCTGGGTGGCTCCCCCGCCGTCGGTGGCCCGGACGAGGATCGTGACCCGGCCCGGATCGGGCCTGAACGAGTGGCGCCACATCCGCCACGTGAACTCGGAGAGCGCGGTCTTCAGCTCGGCGTCGGCGAACGTCCGGCCGCCGTCGGTGGAGATCTCCACTCGCGAGATCCCCCGATCCCCGGCGAACGCGATCCCGGCGACCGTGACCTCGCCGGTCTCCGACGCGCCGGAACGGGGGACGTCGATCCGGGACATCGTCCTCACCACGGCCTCCTTGATCCATCCCCGCTGCTCCCAGTAGCCGCGATGGGGGCGGTCCACCACCTCGACGGACCCCAGCCACTTGGGCTGCTTCATCCCGTAGTAGCCGGGGACCAGGATCCGGGCGGGGAACCCGTGGGCCCGGGGCAGGAGATGGCCGTTCATGCCGAACGCGATGATCGTGGTTCGCTCCATGGCCTTGTCCACCGGGATCGAGTCGGAGTACCCGTCCACGGACCGCGACACCACCTCCAGGGCGCCGTCGCGCACCCCGGCCCGGTCCAGGAGGTCGGGCAGGGGCACTCCCACCCACTTCGCGGTGGAGATGAGGTGGCCCCCCACCTTGTTGCTGATGCACTCGAGCGTCATGAACTGCTCCACGGCGGGGAGCGCCTTCAGCTGCTGGTACGTGAGCTCGAACGGCCGGTCCACCAGGCCCCCGATCCGGAGCCTCCAGGTCTCGGGGTCGATGTCCGGCGGGAACAGCTCCTCGTTCACCGTGTAGAACCGGTCGTTCGACGTGATCTCCGGCGTCAGCCCGCGGATGCGGCCGAACGCGGCGTCGGCCGGCGCCGGGCTCGGCGGCTTCGTCGGCGAGACGCGGGGCGCGGCCAGCCGCTGGTGGCCGGGGTCGGGCCGCCGGAAGACGAACCGGCCCAGGCTGGCCCACCCCACCAGGAAGCCGGCGCCGCCGACCCACATGGCCCGCACGACCTCCCGCCGCATCACGTCCTGGTCCTGCCGGGCCCGGCCCGAGGCGATGCGCCGGAACGCGGCCACGCCGAACGCCACCGAGGCGGCGAACACCGGGACGAGGGCGATCGCGTAGACGGGCAGTGGGACCCACCCCGTCATCCGCCGGTACGTCACGATCGCCACGGCGAACAGCGGGAGCGCCAGGATCGTGGCGGCCGGGGCCGTCCGACCGCCCAGCGTGCGCCGGAGCCACGGGAGCGCCAGGCCCAGCAGCGCCGCCGCCACCAGGAACCCCAAACCCGAGCCGATGACCGCCGCGGGGCGGGCCCCGTGCTGGAAGCGGTCGATGAAGAAGGCGTCCACGCTCCCGGGGGCCAGCCGGATGACCTCCTGGGCCACCGCCACCGGCGGGAACGGCACCGCGGGGACCACGGTGTGCAGGACGGCGGACAGGCCCATGGCCGCCGCGGCGCTGGTCAGGCCCGCGGCGACGCCCGCCCCCCTGCCGGCCGTTGCCTCGGGATCGCCCTTCGGTGGTGTGGAGGCCGGCGATGCCCGGGCCTTCGTTCGCCTGCTCACCGTGTGGGGTCCCCCGCCCGCGGGCCTTCGTTACGCGATGGGCGCCGGCCTGCCACCGGACGACCGGACCCCGGCGGAGCGACAGGCGTGTGGGAAGATGGATTTCCCATGGCCAACGACGACCGACCCCCCAACCGGCCCCGGCGAGGCGGCCTGTCCGGGTACGAGCCCGGCGGCGGCTCGGGCGGCACCCCCCAGACGGAACGGAGCCGCCGGAACCGCCTGCTGCTGTGGCTCGCCGTGATCCTGCTCGTCGGCTGGCTGCTGTTCCAGCAGATCCCGACGGGCGAAAAGACCGTCCCGTACTCGCAGTTCATCGGGTACGTGGAGCAGGGGCCCAAGGTGCTCACCGATGTCGACGTGGGTGAGACCTCCGTGCAAGGGGTGGTCCACAAGGAAGGAGCGACGCAGCGGATCGTGGCCGTTCGGCCAACCGGGGACGACTCCATCTTCCGCCTCCTGCAGAGCCACGACATCGTGTACCGCGGGAGCCATCCCAGCGGATGGGGTCCCATCCTCGGACAGCTCTTCTTCATGTTGCTCCTCATCGGGGGTCTGTACTTCCTGCTGTTCCGGCGCATGGGCGCGGCCGGGGCCAACGCGCTGAACCTCGGGCGGAACAAGGTCCGGATCTACGACCGCAAGGAGCTGAAGACGACCTTCGGCGACGTGGCCGGGCTGGACGAGGCCGTGGAGGAGCTCAAGGAGATCGTCGACTTCCTGAAGAACCCCAAGAAGTACCAGCGCCTGGGGGGACGGATCCCGAAGGGCGTCCTGCTGCTGGGCCCGCCGGGGTGCGGAAAGACCCTCCTGGCCCGGGCCGTGGCCGGCGAGGCCAACGTGCCGTTCTTCTTCATGTCCGGCTCGGAGTTCGTCGAGATGTTCGTGGGGCTCGGCGCGGCCAGGGTGCGTGAGCTGTTCCAGCAGGCCAAGGAGAAGGCTCCGACCCTGGTGTTCCTGGACGAGATCGACACGATCGGCAAGGGCCGCATGGGCGGGGTCGGCGGGTCGCTCGGGTCCCACGACGAACGCGAACAGACCCTCAACCAGCTCCTGGTCGAGATGGACGGGTTCGACGCCAAGGGCGGCGTGATCATCATGGCCGCCACGAACCGGCCCGACGTCCTGGACCCCGCGCTCATCCGGCCGGGCCGGTTCGACCGGCAGGTGGTGGTGGACCGTCCGGACCTCAAGGGCCGGGAGGCCATCCTGCGGGTCCACGCCCGGGGGGTGGCCCTCGACCCCTCCGTGGACCTCAGGGTCATCGCGTCGCGGACGCCGGGGTTCACCGGGGCGGACCTGGCGAACGTGGTGAACGAGGCGGCGCTCCTCGCCGCGCGGGCGGAGAAGAACTCCGTGGAGGGCCGGGACCTCGAGGAGGCCATCGACCGCGTGGTGGCCGGCCTGGAGCGCAAGAGCCGGGTGATGAGCGAACGGGACCGCGTGGTGGTGGCCGTCCACGAGATGGGCCATGCGCTGGTGGCGCTCACCGTTCCCACGGGCGACCCCGTACACCGGGTGTCGATCATCCCCCGCGGCGCGGCCGCCCTGGGCATGACCATGCAGCGCCCCCTGGAGGACCGCTACCTGCTCACCGAACCCGAGCTGGCCGACCGCCTGGTCATCCTCCTGGGCGGCCGGACGGCCGAGGAGATCGTGTTCAAGCAGGTCTCCACCGGCGCGCAGAACGACCTGGAGAAGGCCACCGAGATCGCCCGGGCCATGGTCGTCGAGTACGGGATGAGCGACGAGATCGGGCCGATCTCGCTGGGGCGCGACGGGTTCCGGGGCGGCGAGGGCCAGCTCCTGTTCCCGGGTGAGGCCCCCCGCCTCTCCGGCTCGCTGGCCGACCGCGTGGACACCGAGATCAGCCGTCTGCTCACGGAGGCCCATCGCCGGGCCACCGAGATCCTGGAGGAGCGCCGCGACCTGCTGGACCGCCTGTCCAAGCTGTTGATGGCCAGCGAGGTCATCGAGGGGAAGGACCTCATGGACTACGTCGAGGGATCCGTTCCCATCCCCGATCCCGACGAAGCCGCGCGGAACGGCCAGGCTTCCAGGGTCCCGGGCCCCTCCATCACCGCCACCCCGAACGAGTAGCTCAGGCCGGCCCGGCCGGCGGCGGGGAACGCCCCACCCGGAGGTCGTGGCGGGAGCCCCAACGGTCGAGGAAACGGTAGAAGTTGCGCTTCGACAGGCGGGCCCGTTCGTCCTCCGGAGTGGCCGACCACATGCGGTGTTCGTGGCGGGTGAGGGGCAGATCCACCACCTTGGCGGACAAGCCCCGGTCGCGGATGCGGAAGGACAGGTCGAGGTCAGCGGCTCGGTAGAAGCGGAACTTCTCGTCGAACCCGCCGGCGTCGGCGATCACCCGGCGGCGGAAGCCCATGAGGTAGCCCTCGATCGCGTCCACCTCGGCGCCCGGCGACTCGCGGAACTCGCGGAGGTCGTCGGTGACGACGCCGAACGGACCCGCCAGGCCCACCGACCGGTCGGCGAGCGCTTCCGCCAGCGGAGTGAGGACGTCGCCGGCGGGTTCGACGGAGCCGTCAGCGATCACCACGATCTCCCCCGCAGCCCGCTGCAGTCCCGCGTTCCGGGCCCCGCCGAACCCGGGGTCCTCTTCGGGGTGAACCACCTCCACGTCGTCCGGCCACGCCGTGGCGGGACCCTCAGTCTGCACCACGATGTGTTGGATCTCGTGACCCGGATGGTGGCGCCGGAAGGCCTCGATTCCCCGGAGGACGTCCTCCGGCCAGGCCTGGGGCAGCCAGTGCACCGAGAACCCGAACCGGGCCGGGCGATGGAGCGCGGGCGCCTCCCGGGCGAGGGGCTCGGGCGCCGGGCGGAGGTCCGGACCGTCCGGGGTGTCCACGACCTCGTAGCCGAGCTCGCGGATGCGGTCCCGGAGGGCGTCGGCCTGTGCGAAGTCCCGGGCCCGGCGGTGCTCGTCGCGTTGGGCGGCCAGCCGGCGAGCCACCTCCATCGCGTCATCCACGGGCGTGTCTCCGGACGAAGTCCAGGACGGCGGCGTCGGCCGCCTCGGGCTGCTCGGAGTGGTACACGTGGCCGGCGCCCTCCAGGATGACGAGCTCCGCACCGGGGATCCGTTCGGCCAGCCGCCGCGCGTTCTCCACGTCGATCAGGCGGTCCTCGCTCCCGTGGAGCACCAGCGACGGCACGGCGAGCGACGGCAGGCGGTCCCACGGATCGAACCCCTCGATGGCCTCCCGCTGGCGGCGGGCGGCGTGGGGTGCCCCCGGGCGCTGCGATCCCACCATGACGTCCTCCTCAACGTGCTCGGGATGGGCCTCGGCGAACCCCGGCGAGTACAGGGCCAGCCAGGGCCGGTCCTTGGGGACCCGGGCCCGGGACCGGACGGCGTGCCGGTGCCCCGCATGGGTCGCGGCCAGGATCACCGAACGGACCCGCTCCGGGTGGTCGAGGGCCAGCACCTGGGCCACCATCCCGCCGAACGACTGCCCGTACACGTGCGCCGAGTCCAGGCCGAGATGGTCCATGACGGCCAGTGTGTCGTCCACGAACGTGGACATCGACACGGGCTCATCGGGGGCGTCCGAGCGGCCGTTCCCCCGGAAGTCGAACGCCACCACGAACAGCTCCCGGGCCAGGTTCGGGATGTTCCTCCGCCAACCCGGGATGTCGCCTCCCAGGCCTTCGAGCAGGATCAGGGGCTCGCCGTCCGACGGCCCGTGGGTCTCCAGGTACAGGCGGCAGCCGTCCGGCCGGACCAGCTCCACCGGATCACGCCCCGGCCACGCCGGTGTAGGACCCCAGGTGGAACACCAACGGCGGCTCCTCGGAGTTCGACGCTTCGAGGACGTGGGCCAGGAAGATCGTGTGGTCGCCGCCGTCGAACGACCGATCCACCCGGCACTGGACCCACGCCGACGCCCCGTCCAGCAGGGGCAGGCCCTCCACGCCCTCCCGCCAGGCGATCCCCTCGAACTTGTCGTCGCGCCGCTGGGCGAACCGCACCGCGACGTCGCCCTGCCCCCGGGACAGGACGTTCACCGAGAACATGCCGCAGGCCTCGATGCACCCGTGGGTGTTCGCCGACCGGTCCACGCAGACGAGGACCAGCGGCGGCTCGAGCGACACCGAGGTGAAGGCGTTCACGGTCAGCCCGCACACCCCGGTCGGCACGTGGCGGGTCCCGACCACGGTCACGCCGGTCGGGTACCGCGACAGGACCCGGCGGAGCTCCAGCGCGTCGAGTCCCACCTAGCGCACCGTCGCAGATGTCCGCACCTCCGGGAGTTTACGGAGCCAAGTGGGTATGACAGTGTTGCCCGCGCCCGACGAGGGGGAGCCCTTGGCAACCGCGTCCGATCGCCCGCCGCTCCGGCTGGCGCCGCCGGCCGAACCGCGAAGGCTGTCGCGCTGGCTGTTCCGGGCGGGGCGGGTGGGCGGACTGCTCGTCCTGGCCGTGGCGGCCCTGGGGGCCTCGTTCGCGACGAACTACCAGCCCCTGCGGACCGATCCCGGCGGCGTGTCCGGCGCGGCCGGCGAGACCGTGAGCAAGCGAGGGGACTTCTACTCCCCGGGCGGGAGCCCCTTCGCCGCGTACACCGTGGCAGTTCGGGAGGGAACCACGTTCGTGTTCTGGTTCACGCTCAAGAACAGGGGGCCGGTCGGCGTCACCCTCTCCCGGATCGGCCCGGGCCCCGGACAGAACCGGGGCTTCCCCGTTGTCCAGACCCAGGTCGATCCCGCCCCGGGACGACACGGGCCGGGGCGGTTCCGACCGATGTCGCTGCCGGCCGGCGACACCCGGGAGCTCCGGCTCACGATCCGGGTCACGCACTGCCTCCCATCGGGCCAGGCCGTCACGTTCGCCCAGGTCCCGGTGGAGTTCCACCTGCTGGGCCTGACCCGGCACACGACGGTGGGCCTCCCGGAGACCATCACGCTGACCCCGGCCGTCGGCACGGCCTGCTGACGCCGGGATTCAGCTCCCCGGGGCGAACGTCTCCACCAGCAGCTCGAAGACCTCGCGATGCCGGTCGGGATCGGGACCGACCCAGGCGCTCCCCAGGATGATCCGGTCGACCACCCCGTCGAACCGCCGGATCCCCTCGCGGACCTCCTCCGGGGTCCCGGCCACGGCCAGGGCGTCCACCATGGGCAGGGCGGTCTCGGCCATCGTGGCCGTGTCGCCCTGCACGAAGGCCTTGCGGAGCGAACCGATCCTGTCCTCGAACCCGTGCATCGCCAGCACCGGCGCGTAGGTCCGGGTGGTGGCGTAGAACCCGATCTGGAGGGCGGCCTCCCGCCGGGCCCGATCGCCGTCCGGATCGACCTGGACCACGAGGTTCGTGGTGACGCTCACCGCCGACGGGTCCCGGCCGGCATCCCGGGCTCCCCGTTCGAGAGCCGGACGGATCACCTCGGCCACGTACCGGGGGCTGGTCATGGGATGCCCCGAGACGCCGTCGGCCACCCGTCCGGCGGCCTCGGCCATCCGCACGTTCACCGCGGCCAGGTAGATCGGTACCGGCCCCGGCGCGGGCCCGGCCCCGGGGAACGGAGCCATCGTGATCGAATAGAACCGGCCCCGGTGCTCCGGCTTCACCCCCCCGAACGAACCGAGCACAGCCCGCACGGCCTCGACGTACTCGGCCATCTTCGGCGCCGGATGCTCGAACGGGACCCCGAACCGTTCCTCGTTCACCCGCTTGACCTGCGAGCCCAGGCCCAGGACGAACCGGCCTCCGGAGAGCTCGGCCAAGTCGCGGGCGGTCATGGCGGTGATGGCCGGGCTCCGGGGGAACGCCAGCGCCACGGCCGTGCCCACGGTGATCCGTTCGGTGGCCTGGGCGGCGAGGGCCGCCTGCACGTACACGGAACGGGCGGTCTCGGCCACCCACACGCTCTCGAACCCGGCCTCCTCGGCCCGGCGGGCCAGGTCGGGGATCGTCCGGAGCTCCCCACCGATCACGATCCCGAGGTCCATGGTCCCGCGAGCCTACCCGTCCAGTCTCCCCCGGGGCCGTTCGGCGGACGCCGCTGCCGTTGAACCGGGCGTGCTCCCGCTCGGAGAGATGGGGTATGAATGGGCGCATGCTCACCGGAGACCGCATCCTGTCCGGGCGCTACCGGGTGGAGGCCGAGATCGGCCGGGGCGGGATGGCCCGTGTGTACCGGGGGACCGACACGGTCCTCGGTCGCACCGTGGCCATCAAGGTCCTCGAGACCGAACAGGCCGCGGACCCGACGTTCGTGGACCGCTTCCGCCGGGAGGCCCGGGCCGCCGCGGGACTCAACCATCACGGCGTCGTGTCGGTGTTCGACACCGGCTCCGACGACGGCGTGCACTACATCGTCATGGAGTACGTGCACGGCCGGACCCTGGCCCAGGTGGTGGCCGAGGACGGCCCCCTGCCCCCGGAGCTTGCCGCCGCCATCGCGGCCAGCGTCGCCGAGGCGCTCGCGTTCGCGCACGCGGAGGGCCTGGTCCATCGGGACGTGAAGCCGGCGAACATCATGCTCACCGACTCCGGCCGGGTGAAGGTGATGGACTTCGGGATCGCTCGGGTGGTCTCGGCGCACACGCTGACCCAGACCGCCACGGTGTTCGGGACGGCGGCGTACCTGTCGCCCGAGCAGGCCCAGGGAGAGCGGGTGGACGGGCGGTCCGACGTGTATGCGCTGGGGGTCGTGCTGTACGAGATGCTCACCGGCCGGGCGCCCTTCGCGGCCGACTCACCGGTGGCGCTCGCGTTCAAGCACATCCACGAGGACCCGCCGCCGCCGTCCTCGCAGCGCCGTGGCATCACGCCCGGGCTGGAGGCCGTGGTCATGCGGGCCCTGGCCAAGGACCGGGCGGCCCGCTATCAGGGCGCGGCGGAGATGGCGGCGGCCCTGGCGCCGTTCGCCGCGGCGAGCGGCGGGGCGGGGAGCGTGGGCTCGGGGCCCACGGTGGTGCTCCCCGATTCCACGGCCCGGCTCCCCACCGCGGAGGTCCCCGCGGCCCTCACCGGGCCGTCCAGATCGATCCCCGCCCACCGGGCCCCTCCCCGGCGCCGGCGGTGGTGGCCGGCGGTGGTGGTGCTGCTGGTCCTGCTGGCGCTGCTCGCGGTGGCGTTCCTCCCGGCGCTGCTGTCGGGAGAACCGAAGAGCGGACCGACGGGCCCCGCCCACCGGACCGCGCCGCCCAGCCACCGGGCCAGCCCGACCCCGCCCAGCCCGTCGCCCAGTCCGTCACCGAGCCCGTCGCCCAGTCCCAGCCCGTCGCCCTCGCCCTCTCCACCCGAGCCGACCATCCCGTCGGTCCCGGATGCGGTCCGCGCGATCACGGCCACACTCGCCTCGGAGTCCATCGACCATCACACCGCCGACGAGATCGGAAGGAAGGTGGACGACGCCCTCAAGCACTACACCGAGGGGGATCTGGACAAGGCCCTCGATGACATCCAGAGCGCCAGGGACAAGTTGGCCGACGACGCCGAGCACGGGAAGGTGGCCCCCGACGTGGCGAAGACGCTCGACCGAGAGCTCCGGGACCTGGCCGCTGCCATGCAGGCCTCGCCCCCTCCGTCGCCGGACTCGGGCGACGACCACAAGGGCCACGACCACAGCAACGACGACTGACCGTCACAGGCGGGCGATCGAGGTTCGGGGCCGGGCCTGGGCTGGCGCTACGCGCCGAGCGGATCCTTCATCACCTTCCGCAGGCGGGCGGTGACCACCTCGAGGAGCTTCAGGGCCATCGACGGATACTCCGTGAGGAGCCCCCGGAACACCCATGCGGTGACGCCGATGAGCCGGATGTCGGTGGCCGCGGTGACGGTCGCCGTGCGGGGTCCCCGGTCGAGCAGCGAGATCTCACCGAAGAAGTCCCCGGCCTTCAGGCGGGCCAGGCTCCTGCCTCCCCGGCTGACCTTGGCCTCGCCGTCCAGGATCAGGAAGAACCCGATCCCCCGGTCGCCCTCCCGGGCGATCACGTGGCCGGCCTCGTGCGAGACCTCCTTGCCGGCCCGGACGACGGCCTCCAGCTCGCGCTTCGACAGGCCGGAGAACAGGGGAACCCTCCCGAGCTGCTCCGCGATATCCCGAGTGCCCACCTGACCTCCCTCGGTCCTCCCGCTCCGGCGCCCGGCCGTGGCCGGTCCGGTCGCGCGATTGTAGCCGACACCCGGACACGGTTCGCCAGTCGACGTGCGTCGCGCGTGCCCCGCTGGGGCCCTCCGCAAACCGTTTCCGGGGGGTTGCGCCGGGTACGAAACCCCACGAGAGCGTCCCGATGGGAAAGGAGACTCGATGACCCTCGTATGGATCATCATCATCGCCCTGGCGGTGGTCGGGGTGCTCGCGCTGTTCGGACGCGGAAGGTTCTGGGGGGCCCGCCGCTACTAGCCGAGCCGCGAGGGCCCGAGCCCTCGCCCGCAGGCCTTCATCCGGGGGCGCCTACCGCGTGTAGGCGCCCTCCGGGTCGAGCTCTTCCCTGATCAGCCTGAGCTCCTCGGCCGTCGGCGCCGGGGTCTCCCGGAGATCGCCCGCCACACGCAGCTCCCACGACGTCTGTTCCCGGACCCGATCCACGGTCACGCCGGGGTGCATGGTGGCCAGCTCCATCTCCCCGGTGGTCCGGTCGAACCGGTACGTCCCGAGCCCGGTCACCACCGCCGACGGACCGTCGCCCAGCCACGAGGCCGGGCGCCCCCCGTTCACGTGACCGGGGCTCGTCGTGAAGTCGATGCGTTCGACGAACGACCGCTTCGACTGCGGCATGATCACGAACACTTTCCGGGCGTTGATCGCGATCTCGCACGCGCCGCCCGATCCAGGCAGCCGGACCTTCGGCGAACGGTAGTCCCCGATCACGGTCGTGTTGATGTTCCCGAACCGGTCGATCTGCGACGCGCCCAGGAACCCCACGTCGACCAGCCCGGCCTGGAGGTAGAACGCGAACAGCTCGAACATGCTGGTGATGGCCAGCGACCCGGTGGCCAGTGAGGGATCGCCGATCGACAGCGGCAGCCGGGCGGGTTCGGCCCCGAACACCCCGGCCTCGTAGACGAGCTGGAGCTCGGGGGCGATCGTTCGCTTGGCCAGGTTGCACGCGATGTTCGGCGGGCCCACGCCGACGAAGCAGACCCGCTCCCCCGCCAGAAGTCTCGCCGAGGCCACGATCATCATCTCGGTGGCCGTGTACGCCAGATCCTCCGGCGTCAGGTCCTGGAAGAACCGGACCCTCCGCGGCGCCTCCACCTCGTCCGGCAGGTCGTCCATCGCCGTTCGTCCTCCCCCTCCAGTCGTTCGGGCCGCCCGATCCTATCGAAGCGGCCCCGGTCGCCGATGCCCGCTCCCGGTGGATGAGGGCCGGACCGATATCGTGTCCGACATGGCCGGGCGGAAGGAGGAGATCCTCGATCTCGACGGGATCGAGGTGAAGATCTCGAATCCGGACAAGGTGTTCTTCCCGAGGACGGGTCACACGAAGCTCGACCTCGTGCGGTACTACCTGGCGGTCGCCGAGGGCGCGATCCGCGGGGTGGACGGCCGGCCCATGGCCATGAAGCGGTACGTGAACGGGGCCGAGGGCGAGTTCTTCTTCCAGAAGCGGGCGCCGGAGTCGCGGCCGCCGTGGATCGAGACGGTGGAACTGGCGTTCCCGTCGGGACGGACGGCGAACGAGGTCGTCGTGCGCAACGCCGCACAGCTCGCCTGGGTCGTGAACCTGGGGTGCATCGACCTCAACCCGCACCCGGTGCGGGCGGACGACCTCGACCACCCGGACGAGCTGCGCGTCGACCTTGACCCCATGCCCGGGATCGAGTGGCCCCAGATCGTCGACGTCGCGCTGGCCAGCCGCGAGGTCATGGAGGAGTTCGGCCTGACGGCCTGGCCGAAGACGTCCGGGTCGAAGGGATTCCACGTGTACGCACGGATCGAGCCCCGGTGGACGTTCCCCGAGGTTCGCCGGGCGGCGCTGGCCGTGGCCCGGGAAGTAGAACGGCGGGTCCCGGACCTCGCCACCAGCAAGTGGTGGAAGGAGGAGCGCCACGGGGTGTTCCTCGACTACAACCAGAACGCGAAGGACCGCACGGTGGCCTCCGCATACTCGGTGCGCCCCACGCCCGACGCGCGCGTCTCGGCGCCGCTGCGGTGGGACGAGGTGCCGGGGTGCGACCCTTCGGCGTTCACCGTCGAGACCATGCCGGCCAGGTTCGCTTCGATCGGCGACCCGGCCGAGGGGATCGACGAGGCGGCCGGCTCCCTCGAACCGCTCCTCGAGCTGTCCGCCGAGCACGAACGCGCCGGGTTCGGCGACGCGCCGTGGCCCCCGCAGTTCCCCAAGGCGCCCGGCGAGCCCAGGCGGGTCCAGCCGTCGAAGCGGCGCCCCGGCGGGGACGACGACCGAGGCCCCGAGGGGATCGTGCCGCCCCCCGCGCCGGGCAAGTCGGCCGGCCCCACCGGACGTCGGCGGACCACGATGCCGCTCGTGGAGATCGCCCGGGCGGCCACCCAGGCCCAGGCCCTGGACGGCCTGGAGCGATGGAAGGCCCGCCACCCGGAGGTCGTGGACCACCTCGAACCGGCCGACGTGCTGGTCGACGCCATGCGAGGACGGAGCACGACGTGGACCAGGATCCGCGTCAACCTCCGCCACGTGCCCGAGCAGCAGCGTCCGGCGCAGGAGCCCCTGGAGGTCGACTACGATCCCTGGGCCGGCGTCGAATGGCCCCGCGAGTAGACCACCCGGCGACCGGCCGAACGGCGGAGGGTCGTTCGTTCCGGGCCCGCGGGGCCGACGGGTTCCGGGCGGAGTGTCGCGCTACAGGACCGCGTCCGCCAGGCGGCCCACCCAGTCCCGGTCCTGTTCGGCGTCGAGCACGAACACGACGGTCGAAGCCCCCGCCTCGGCGAAGCGCTCGACCCATTCGCGGGCATGCGGGAGATCGTCCAGACGGAGCTGCGTGCTCTTCCGGAGGGGTTGGCGTCCGAGGTCCTCGCAGGCCCGGTCCAGCCTCCGCGTGACGTCGGCGAACTGATCCGGCCCCATGCCCGGAGCGTGCCACCCGTCCGCGTAACGGGCCGCGATGTCGAGGGCCCGGTCGCTGGTGCCTCCCATGAGGATCGGCGGGGGGACGACCCCCACCGGCCCCAGCGAGGCCCCCGTCAGCCCCATCGCCTCGTCGATGACGTTCTCGCCACGCCACAGGGCCGGAAGGATCCGGCAGCACGCCTCGACCCGCGCCATCCGCTCGGCGTACGGGGGGAAAGGGATGCCGGTGACTCAGTGGTCATGGCGCGCGAAGTGGTGGGAGCCGGCCCCGATTCCCACCTCCACCCGCCCGCCCGAGACCGCCTGCGCGACGGCCAGCTGGCCCGCCAGCAGGAACGGGTGCCGGAGCGAGAGATCCGGATGTCGTGGGCCATGTTCCTCGCCGTCAGCTATCCGATTCCGGCGATGGCCAGCGCCTCGTCCCGGTCACGGCAATCGCGGAGGGCAACGATCCTGCCTCCCCGCACGGTGAACACGGTGTAGTTCCGGTCGCCCTCCTTCGACACCCGATACGCATCGATGCCCGGCGTTCGGGCGATGACCATGACCCGGTCGCCGTTGCCCACCACCTCGTCGAGCTCGGCCCGCAGACCGCGTTCCGCCTGGCGCCGGAGCGCATGTTCCAGCTCGTGGCGGCCATGGCACACCTGCGGTTCCGGATCCTCGATGCCGGGATCGAGGTACGTCCACTCCACGTCCTGGTCGACGTGCTGGAGCATCGTCGCCAGGTCTCCTCGCGCGTACGCCTCGTACGCGGCGCGGATGAGATCCACGCTCTCGTTCGACATCACGGTCCTCCTGGGGTCGCGCCGTTCGAGCCGGAAGGCGGCGAGCGGGGCGCTCAGGTCAACCGACCGGTCGCACCCCCGACCATTATCGAACAGGCGGGCACTGGACACTCCGTGGAGATGGCAGGGACACCCAGCCGGCTGCCCGAAGCGGGCTCGGCGGCCTCACCGTCGGAGTCGGATCGCCGCCCCCTCACGGTCAACTCGGGGATCAAGGTGGCCAAGCTCAACGTCGACCGACTGTACGGAAAGAACGCGAGGGACTTCCTGCCGAGCACCGTCCCGCTCACCCTGGACGGCGCGGCCGCGACCGGAGGGGTGGTCGACGCCACCAACACCGCTCGTTCACGATCCAGATCCACTCCCCCGTGCATGGCCTCGAGACCTTCACGGTGTTCACGGTCAACGGGGCGAGCGACTTCATCCAGGTGCAGCGGGTGACCACGCGGTAGAACGGCGGGGAGCACCGGGCCCCGCGGCGCGGATCACCCCTCGATGATGTTGTGGGTCTGCAGCACCTGGATCGTGGACACCAGGCCCATCGTTGGCGCCCCTGCGCGAAGACCATGGACCATACGCTAGGCAAGTTTCGCGCCGAGCTATTACGATATATCGCGAGCGCACGAGAACAGGGCCGTGCGCGCGGGAAGGAGGACGGGATGCATGGAGCAGGAGAGCACGAGAGAGGCTGGGGCGTGGGCCACTTCCATCACCGCCCGCCGGGACCCCCGTTCTGGGGTCACCGGGGGCCGTGGGGCGATGTCTTCTTCGGCCGTGCCCCCTGGGCGGGGCGCCGGGCCCGCCGGGGGGATGTCCGCACCGCGGTACTGGGGGTGCTCGCGGAGAAGCCGCTGCACGGCTACGAGGTGATCCGCGAGCTCGAGGAGCGGAGCGGCGGCATGTGGAGCCCGAGCCCCGGTTCCGTCTACCCGACCCTGCAGATGCTCGAGGACGAGAGCCTCGTGACCAGCGAGGAGCAGGACGGCAAGAAGGTCTACTCGGTGACCGATGCGGGGCGAACGGAGCTCCAGGGGCGCCGCGAGCGCGCCGGCGGCGCCGATCCATGGGACCACGGCGGGGTGCCTGAGGGGTTCGCCAAGCTCCGCGAGGCCGGCTTCCAGCTGGCCGGGGCGGCGATGCAGGTCGCCCGTGCCGGGGACCAGGAGCAGGTGGAGAAGGCCACCCAGATCCTCACGGAAGCCCGCCGGAAGATCTACGAGGTCCTCGCCGAGGCGTGACCTGAGCGCGGTCGGATCGCAGGTGGTCGGACTCGCGTTCTACCGCTACGTGCTCAAGGTGGAGCCGATCGCCTCAGCCTCGCCCGAGACCGTGTGCTCCATCTTCGGTCCCACCCTGCAGCGATATCTGACCGGCCCCCTGAATCTTCCGCCCAGCGGCAAGGCCGGGTAAGCCCGCCTTCTGGATGGGTCGCCGCCTCGCAGCGGGCGCCTCGGCAGTTTCGCACGACCCCCCAAGGGGAACAAGGAGAGTCCCTCATGGTGAGCGCCGTCCCTGGGAGCGCACCGCAGCATGAAGAATCGGCCCGTCGCAGTCCTTGGTGACTCTCGCCGCGGCAGCATCGGTCACCATGCTCGCGGGAGGAGCCGGCCGGCCTGGTGCCACGGCCCTGCCGGTGCGTGATGTGGCGGACGACCGCCCCCTGGCGTGGCGGATCCTCACCCTGCCTCCTGCAGCCGGAGGACATCGCGCCTCGTTCGGAGAGCCGGGCATCGCCGTCGGACCCCACCGCGTCCTCGTCGTCGATGCGGCCCGGGCCAACGCGGGCTACCCCACCTGGTGGGTCTCCTCCGACGGCGGGAGACACTGGGGCTCGGGCCAGGACTTCGACACCACCGGGGCGATGACCGGGGATGCGGACGCCGCGATCGGACCCGACGGATACCTCTATGTCCTGAACCTGGCCTTCCAGGACCCCCCGCAGCAGCCCACGAATCCCACGATCCTCGTGTACTCGTCGCTGGATCGGCGCCACTGGGCGGGTCCGGCGACGTTTCCACTGCCCCACGGAGTCGACCAGCCCGACAGGCCATGGCTCGTCCCCGACCCGTACCGGCCGGGTCGCGTCTACGTGACGAACAGCGAGGGGGCCGGTGACGTGGTGGCGTGGATCTCCACGGACCATGCGCACATCTTCTCCGGCCCCACGCTCGTCACGGGCGTGGATCACGCCGGCTCGATCGAACTGACGAGCCGCCCGCTGTTCGATACGGCGAACCACGACCGGACCTACATGCTCTACGAGGCCAGCGCCGTCGGCGCGGCGCCAGCGGCCTCCCAGGAGCCGCTTCGTGACTTCCCGCTCACGCAGCTGTGGTTGGCGGAATCGGACGATGCCGGACGGAGCTGGAGCAACCGGCTCGTCCTCGACATCACGGGCGCCTTCGGCCCCTCGGCCGCGGGGGGAAGCCTCGGTCACGTCATTCCGGCATCGGCGATCGACAGGGCGGGAACGCTGTACGCGGCCTTCTCGCTCCGACTCGGGGACAGTGCACAGACCCACATCTTCCTCATCCACTCCACGGATCACGGCGAGCACTGGAGCCGGCCCGTTCGGGTCGACTCCGGGGCTCTGCGCTCCAACGTGATGCCGGCCCTCGCGGCAGGGGCGCGAGGCCGTGTGGACGTTTCGTGGTACGGCTCGCGATCGCCGAACTTCACCGATCCGCATTCGAGGTGGGTCGAGATGTTCGCGCAGAGCGTGGACGCCGTCGCCGCGCGTCCCACCTTCACGAGAAGCCGGTTGAGCGATGTGACGCACGTCGGGAGCATCGATGCGTCCGGGAACCCGGGTTCCTCGCAATACGACTGGGGCCTCCGTGACTTCCAGGGCCTCGTCATCGACGCCTGCGGCATGGCCCATACGGCGTGGACGGACGACGTCGGGCGGGGCTCGACGGTCACCGCGAGACAGATCTCCGGACCATCGCTTCTGCCCGGTCGGCGTTGCTGACCAGAACGTGGCCGGCGCCCCACCTGCGGGCGGGGGCTACCGGATGCTCGGCTCGCTCGCCGCGGCCCGGTGCACCTGTACAGTTTCGGACCAACCCGAGGAGGCACCCATGGCCATCGCGTTCAAGAAGGCGGTGGAGGCTGGCGATCTTGACGGCGCAGTCGCGACGCTGGCGCCAGACGTCGTGTTGCACAGCCCGGTGACCTTCAAACCCTTTCAGGGAAAGGACGCTGTCGCGGCGCTCTTCTCGCTCCTCTTCCGGACCTTCGAGGACTTTCGCTACGTCGCCGAGTTCGAGGGCGACGGCGGTACCGTGCTGCACTTTCGCACCCGCGTGGGCGACCGTGAGGTCGAGGGGATCGACATGATCCACACCAACGCGGAAGGGCTCATCGACGACTTCACGGTCATGGTGCGCCCGTTGAGCGCGGCGCTCGCGCTGCGCGATTCGATCGGCTCGCAACTGGGCGCGACGTCGTAGACGGCGGAAGATCTACGAGATCCTGGCTCAGGCCTGACTCCTCCCGCCCGCGGAGGAGGACGACGTGGCCTCACACGGTGATGACGACCTTCCCTCGGGCGTGCCCTCCGCCAGGTACCGGATGGCTTCGGGGGCCTCGCTGAGGGGGTAGGTCCTGTCGATGACCGGCTCGACCTTGCCGGCCTCGATGAGCCCGTTCAAGGCCAGCAGGTCCTCCTGGCGGTCTTTGGATGTCAGACCGCGCAGTCTTCGTCGACGCGCGCCTTTGGTCTGCGCTGGGGTCTGGCACCTCATGACGGGCCGGCCGTACCTGGTTCGCGCTCATGGTCGCTTCGGGGGAAGCGAACGGGCGTACGTCGCGCCGAGCCGTACCCACTTCGCGAGCTGCTGCTTGGTCCGGACATCGTTCGCGGCGACCCGGAGCCACCCCTGCATCCCCCGGCCGCGCATCTCCATGAGACGGGCGTTCGTCGTGGCGAGGAGCCTGTCCGACCGGGCAGGGTCGACGCGAACCAGCACGCCACCCTGGCCGCTTGCCGCGACGGCCATGTTGCCCCCGATCAGAAACCCGAGCCCGCCGAACATCTTCATCTCGGTCAGATCGGGCTCGCCGCCGAGCAGCGCGCGGATCCGATCCGCGAGTTCCTCGTCGTACGCCACGAACACGATGGTACGTCACGAGTCGGAGCTCTCGGCCCTCCGGTCTCGGTTGGACCGGAGGTCGGTCGAACGACTGTGCAGGTGTCGGACGTGCTCAGTTTTCGACCGGCCAGAAGTGCTCAGTCTTCAGCCGTCGTCGACACACTTCGTCCGATCGTGAACGAAGCCGCAGGTCGTTCACCTCTGCGTTCCGGCTGGGATCGTCCTCGGGTTCGTGGCCCTGGCCTTCAGCGCGTTCGTCGGACTCCCGCTCGCGGCGGCGCTGTTCGACGCCGGGGCCCCATCAGGGACATGCCCCACCCTGGCCGGGCGGGGCACGTTCATCGCCGAACACGCGCTCTTCGGGCTGACCATCGGTCTCGGAACGACGGCGCTCCTCCGCCGTCGCCGCCAGGAGCAGACGACCTCCTCCGTGCGGTCGGCAGGCAAAAGCCGCCTTGGGGGTATCCATGTAACCGGACCACGCTGGGGTAGGCTTCGGAGCGATGAGGTCGACGCCGAATGGCGGCTTGCACTACCCGGCCTCGACCGGTGATCTGTTGGCCTGGTTCCGAACCGACGCCGACTGCCTGGATT
>WNGA01000405.1_pt1 | contig 114962 bp, 88 predicted proteins | sample 5400061 | NCBI WGS metagenome assembly WNGA01 (sample SAMN13153366, study PRJNA577476) | soil metagenome | isolation source: 100 cm soil or saprolite under grassland replicate 2 | place: USA:California | collected 2016-06-15 | reverse complement strand
GGGTCCGCTCGTCCGCGTCCAGGTGATCGTGAGCACGGGAGGCGCCGGCAACCCGTCGTCGGTCACCGTCCCGGAAAGCGTCGCCGCCGCCGGCTGCGTCACCACCCGATCGGGCCCCGCGCTCACCACCGGCGCTTGGTTGGCCGCGTTGACGGTCACCTGCATCTCGTCGAACGCCGACAGCGCGCCGTCGCTCGCCGTCAGCCTCAGCACGTACACTCCGGTCGCCGAGAACGTCGCCGTCGTCGCCGCCGCGCTCGCGTTCGCGAACGTCACCGTTCCAGGCCCGCTCGTGCGCGTCCAAGTGATCGTGAGCGCGGGAGGCGCCGGCAACCCGTCGTCGGTCACCGTCCCGGAAAGCGTCGCCGCCGCCGGCTGCGAGATCACCCGATCGGGCCCGGCGCTCACCACCGGCGCCTGGTTGACGGCGGTGACGGTGACCGGGACCGCGATGCTCGTCGCCTGGTTGCCAGCCGCGTCGGTCGCACGCGCCGTCAACGTATGGCTGCCGGGCGTGACGGCGGCCGTGTTCCAGGCGGCGCTATAAGGCGTCGTCGTGTCCGTGGCCAGCACGACGCCGTCGACGAGGAACTCAACGGAAGCCACGCCCGTGGTGATGTCGTCCGCGGTCGCGCTGATGGTAACCGTACCGCTCACAGTCGCGTTCGGTGCCGGCGAGGTGATCGCCACCGTGGGCGGGGAGTTGTCGACGACAATCGTCACCGCCGTGCTGGTCCCGGTGTTGCCGGCCGCGTCGCTGGCGCGCGCCTCGAGCTGATGACCGCCCGCCGATAGCGTGGTCGTATCGAGGGAGAAGGAATACGGCGCGGTGGTGTCGGTTGCCTGCACCGCTCCGTCGACCAGCAGCGCGACCTGTGTGACGCCGATGTTGTCGCTGGCATTGACCGCCACGGTGATGGTGCCGCGCACGTTGCTCGCGTTCGCCGGCGACGTGATGGTCGCGGTCGGTGGGATGTTGTCGACCCCGGTCTGCATCGCGAAGACGAGGTCGTCACGGTCGTCGAACGAACCGGTCGTGCACGGTCCCGCCGTCGACGAGAAACGCCAGTTACCCCGAATGGCGGGCAGCGTCGCCGCCGGCAAGGTGAAGGTCGTGGACAGCACCTGCAGCCCGCTCGCCGCGGGCGCCAGCGTCGCGATGCTCGTCCACGCCGGGTTGCTCGCGTCGGGTGCGAAGAACAGGTCCAGGCGGTTGGTCGTGCTAAACGCCCACACCGTGGCTTCGATCGTGACGGTCTTGCCGGCCCCGAGCACGGTCCCGTCGACCGTTGAGAGCTTCAGGCGATCGAGCGATTCGTCGGAGTGAAAGGACCCCGACGTCCCGTCGGCGCAGGAGTCGGCGATGGTGTTGGGCTGATTCGGCTCCGCGCCGTTGACGATGGTGTCGCGGCCGTCGATCAAGCCGCCGGTGTCGCAGAAGCTGTCCGGCGTCGTGCACCGGGGTGCCTGCAGCGTGGCATCGAACACGGCGTTGCCGACCGGCAGAACGCGCGTGATCGTTAGCAGCGCCGTCCGCGTGATCCCGTTCAGGCTCGCCGAGATCGTGGCCGAGGTATTGACGGAGGTGGTCGTGGTCGTGACCGTGAAGGTGCCGGTCTGGGCGCCCCCGGGGATGGCGAGGGTGGTCGGCACGGTCGCTATGGCGTTGTTGCTGGTCAAGCTGACCACCGAACCGCCCGCCGGCGCCGCTTGCGACAGGGTCACCGTACCGGTCGATGGTTGCCCGCTGACGACAGTCGTCGGGCTGAGCGTCAGTGAGGCCGCGGTCGGCGATGCGAGCACCGTAAGCGTCGCCGTCTGCGTCACCGACGCCGGGAAGGTTCCGGAGATCGTCACCGCCGTCTGCGTCGTCGTCGCCTGGGTCGTGATCGTGAAAGTCGCGCTCAACGCTCCCGCGGGCACGGTCACCGTGGCCGGTACCTGCGCGATGGTCGGGGCGCTGCTCGACAGCGACACGACCGCGCCGCCCACAGGCGCGGGATCGTTGAGCGTCGCCGTGCCGGTCGCGGTCCCTCCCCCTTCGAGCGACGTCGGGCTGACGGTCAGCGAAACCACCGTCGTCGCGCGCGTGACGGCCAGAACCGCGCTCGCAGTCGTGTTGTGGAACGCGGCGGAGATCGTCGCGCTGGTGTTCGAGCTCTGGACGAGCGTCGTCACCGTGAACGTCGCGGTCGACATCCCACCGGCAACGACCACGGTCGCCGGCACGGTCGCGACTGCGGTGTTGCCGCTGGCAAGCGCCACCGTTGCGCCACCCGCCGGCGCGGGACCGGTCAGCGCGACGGTGCCGGTGGCGGAGGTGCCGCCCACGACGGTCGTCGGCGACAGCGCGAGCGAAGCCACCGTCGGCGACGCGAGCACGGTGATGGCGCGGGTCGCGGTGGTCGAGTCGGGGAAGGTCGCGGTCACCGTCACCGCGGTTTCCGTCGAGGTCGCAATCGACGTGACCGTGAACGTCGCGCTCTGAGCGCCCGCGGGCACGACCACGGTCGCCGGGACCATGACCAGCGCGGGAACGCTGCTCGAGAGCCCGACGGTCGAGCCGCCCGCCGGCGCGGGCGCACCGAGAACGACGGTGCCGGTCGGCGACACACCGCCCTCGAACACCGACGGGGTCACGGTGACCGCCGGACCGAGGACGACGCGATCGTAATAAATGTCCGGGTTCGGCCCGGTGGCCGTGACGCGTCGATCATCGGACCAGACCAGGTGCGCCGCGCCGCCGCTGGCGGCCACCATGTCGTAGTCGCCGTGGTAACAGGTCGCGAGCCCATCGAAGTTTGGGTTGGTCGTCGCGACGGGAGAGCTGACGTCGCTCACCCGCTCGTTGGGAGCCCAGGTGAGGCCCTTGTCGGCCGAAAACGTGACGAAGCGATCGAAGTTGACGTTGCTACTGTCGAGTCGGCGATCGTACCAGCTCGCCACCAGGACCCCCGTATCGCTCACGCCCAGCGCGGGAACAAACTGATCGCTGTTGGTTGTGTCGTCGTTCAGTTTGACTTCGGCCGACCAGGTCTGCGCGCCGTCTACCGACCGGCGATAAAACACATTGGACTCGTCCGCGCCGGTGCCGTCGGAATCGTAAGGGTAGACGCTGTGAACAACGTACCCGGCCGGCGCGCTTGCGTCGGGCGTGATCGCAATCTGAGGCGAAGAAAGGGTGCGAATGTTCGCCTTGAGCGCTTGGCGCCCGCACGATCCGGACGCCGTCGCGTTCTCCGGCCGCCTCTGGGCGCTGCCGATGTTCGTGGCCTTGAGCCAGCTCGTCCCGCCGTTCGTGGACTTATAGATCCACTGATCCTGGTTGCCACCAACGGTGCTCGAGCGATTGAGCAGCGCCATGTACACGTCGCCATTCGGCGCCACGGCCGGAAACATTCCTTGCCCGTTGGTGCCCGATCCGGGCAGCGACACCGCGGTCGACCACGTCATTCCCCCGTTATCGGAGAACGTCGTTTGGTTGATGTCGGTCCCGAGGCCGAAGTTTGTCCAGCCGACGTGGATACGGCCGTAGAACGGGCTCGACGGCGTGTTGTCCACCGCCATCAGCTCCTTGTCGTCGCCGGTCCCCGCGTGGATGACACCGAGATACTGAAAGGTCTGGCAGTTGTTGGCGGATCGCCACAGCGATAGTCCCTTGGTGCTGAGCGCCGCGTAGAGAAACACGTTGTCGCGGGCGCTGTAGGCCAGGCTCGGGTCGCCACGGTTGCTGTCGGAAGGGCCGTTGGGAAACGGACCGCCGTCCGTGAACGTTGTGCCGCCGTCGAGAGAGAAGCCGAACCCGCTGAACCCGTTGCTACCGAAGCCTTCGCCGGCGTCGTTCCAGGCCGCGCATACCGTCTGTCCGACCGCGACCACCGTGGTTTCGCTCTGTGTCGTCCCGCCGCTGTCGAGGGCCGGGTTGCTCACCGGGATGTCGGTGCCGCCCAGTTGCTCGCCCAAGAGCTGACGCCGCACGATCGTCTCCGCCGAGGGGCGCTGCGCGGACGGGGCGACCGGAGGGCGCCCCGGCGTCAGGCGACCGCACAGCATCGCCAGCTTGATTTCGAGCGCCGCGTCCATCAGCGGGCGCTTCTGAGGATCGTCGAGGAGGGCGCACGCCTCCGACTGCTCCGCCGAGGTCGCGACTTCCGTTCCAGACGGGCTATCGTTACAGCCCGAAACCGTCGCAAACAACACCAGCGCTGCGCCGAGCCCGTGAAACACCCAACCACGCGCGCCCCTCGGCTCCTCTGTCCATGTCGTCATGCCCGCCCCCTTTTGCGTTCAGAAGGTCCTGCGTTGCGAGTGAACGTACGAGGGGAGCGTCGTTGTCGGCAACGATACCGATCACTAACAGGCACTATTCCTTTGCGGAGGGATTGCGCGGAATATTGCCGACCGTGATCTCCGACAACCTCTCATGTGTACAACCATCTTCGGGACCGCTCGCTGAGCGCGGATTTGCGTTAGCTCTGCAATGTTTGAACGCTTCGCGGTAGTCAGGCCGGCGTCGATCGTGAAAGTACCGGCTCTACCCGCACTTGAGCTCGGGCCGGCAGATCTGCGGCGCGGCGCACTCCTCGTCTTGCGTGCAGGACGTGACGCCTTCGACTGTCAATTGCCGCGGGACGGAGGACGCGACATCCAGCTCCACGCAGCCCGGCGCGAGGGTGGTGGAACCGGCCGACACGCGAGTGAGCACGATCTCGGGAAAGCCCGCGGTGCCGCGCGCGACCAAGGCATCGAGCAACCGGCCCGGGATGGTGGCGGCGCCGGTATCGGCAACCTCGCAGCGCAGCTCGGCGGCGATGCCGGCGTGGTGGGCGATGTCGAGCGAGAGCCGCATCCGTCCCGCCGCGCTGTTCTCGACCGCGGTCCAGCGCACGACGAGCGGACCGTTCGCGACCGAGGTCGCGATGGCCAGCGTTTGCGGCTCGGGCACGACGAGGGGGGCGACACCCCGCGCCTCGATCTCGAACGCCGTGTAGTCGCCGCCCTCGGCGTCGATGGCCACCACCGCGCCGGGCGTGTAAGGCGGGTACGCCGTTCCCGAGGGTATCGGGCCGTAGTAGGTGCTGTTGGTCGCGTTCGGCGTGATCGTCAGCGGCACCGCCAGCCCGGTGACGTTCACCGCCCCGACCGCGTGCGCGGCTGGCGCCGGTGCGCACCCGCCCGCTCGACACACCATCCCGGTTCCGCACGCCGGCGCGCACGCGAGCGTCGGCCCGACCAGGACGCGGCAGCTTCCGTCCCGGGCGACCTCCTGCCAGACGTCCTTCGGGTCCACGCCGTCGCGTACGATGCCGTTGACCTGTGCGTAAGGAGCCCCCCCATTGAGCTCGGGTTTGAGGTCGACGGCGAATACCCCGACACGCACGTCGTCCGCGCACGGATGGTAAGGCGCGCCCGCGCCCGCTCCGCCCGACGAGCAGGCGGACGACCCGACGATGGAGGTCGCGAGCGCCATGGCCAGCGCGGCCGTGCGACGGCGGCCGTTCACGGGGTCAGCGCGAAGCAATAGAAGCCGCCGTAGCCGCCGAGCGCGCCCACCGTACCCGACGGCCCGCTCTGCGCGCCGCCGGCCGGCGTCGCCCCGGGGGCGCAACCACCCTCGTTGAGCTGCGAGATCCAGTTGGTCAGGCTGGAGCGGGGCCACGACACGCCACATCGCGGCCGTCCACCCGAAGATATCGAGCTGGTCCAGTCCTGACAGGTCGCCGTCAGCCCCTGCGCGTCCAGCGTGCCCTGCGCGGTGCTGCCGGTCAGCACGTTGTGGTTGTCGATGACGCCGGTGCCGGGGTTGTGGTTGGGCACGCCGTCTTCGTTCGGCAGGTCATTGACGATGACCGTCTCCGCGCCCTCGGGCCGCGTCTGCAACAGGCCCGCTTTGGTCATCGTGACGACCCGGCCCATCCTGTCGTACCAGGGACCGGCGCCGACGCGATCGATGGCGTTGACCGCCGCGCCGGCCGGACCCCGGGTCACGCTCAGGAAGGCGCGCCAGGTCTTGCCGTTGCCGGCCATCGACGCCTCCGCGAGCCGGCGGCAGATCTCGTCGGCGCCCGACAGGCCGTCGGCTTGTCCGAACCGGAGATCGCCGCCAAATCCGTTGGCGCTGCCCGACAGCCGCACGAGCCCCGCCTGGCTGGTCATGAAGAAGCTGAAGTGTCCGCCGGCGCCGCCCGTGCCCGTCGTCCCGGACGTTCCCGAGCCGGCGGCGCCGCCGCGGCCGACGCTGCCGCCGCCGCGACCGCCCGAGCCGGTGCCCGCGGCTGCACCCATTCCGCCGGTTCCGCCCTGACCGGTCGAGCCACCGCGGCCCGTGGTGCCGCTCGAGCCCGTCGTGCCGCTCGTCCCGGTCGTGCCGCTCGTTCCGGTCGTGCCGCTCTCGCCCGTCGTGCCGCTCGCGCCCGAACCGGCGGCGCCGGTGGTTCCCGCGCTACCGGTCGTGCCCCCCGCACCGGTCGGCGTCACGCCGTCCGTGGCCATGCAGGACAACGCAAGGGCGAGGACGCCAGATGGACCGAGCCACGCGCGATGAGCCATGGACACTTTGTGCCGCCTCCCTTCCGCAATCGTCACGAACATTCATACGAAAAAACTTCTCGCTCGAGCCGGCCGTAAGCCGGGTTCTGTTCCGGCGTTGCCGCCGGTGATGGTCATTCCTCTGGGCCGCCCGTTGCCGGACGGCTCGTGCGACCAACTCGGGATCTGAAATCGGCGCGGGCCACGCCGGCGAGGTTGCCCTCGCGATTCCGGACCGGTCTTGCTCCAGGTGGGGTTTGCCAGCCCCCCTCGTCACCGAGGGGGCGGTGCGCTCTTACCGCACCGTTTCACCCTTGCCGTCGCCTTTCGGCGCCGGCGGTCTGTTCTCTGTTGCACTTTCCTTCGAGTCACCTCGACTGGCCGTTAGCCAGCACCCTGCCCTGCGGAGCCCGGACTTTCCTCGACGGGAAACCCGCCGCGACCATCTGTCCGGCTCGAGCGAGAAGCGGGGAAGTATACCCGGTCCGACCGAAGCGAGCGCAGCGAGCGACTTCCCCCGGACAGCGCAGCGAGCGACTTCCCCCGACAGCGTCAGCGAGCGACTTCCCCCGATTCAGATGCGACCGGGGCGTCTTTCATGATCTCGTCCCAGTAGATGATGCGGTGGCAGGACGGGCAGGTCTCCACCGTCACGCCGCGCTGGAGCACGATGAAGAGCTGGGGCGGGATGTTCATGTTGCATCCCTGGCAGGTGCCGTTGCGCACGCTCACCACCGCCAGCCCGCGGCGCATGCGGATGTTCGAATAGCGCTTGAGCACCTCCGGTTTCACCTCGGCGGCCAGCTTGTCGCGTTCGGCGCGCAGCTCGGCGATCTTCGCTTCGATCTCCGCCATCCGCTCCTTGGCGGCCTCGCCGTCCTTCTCGATCGAGGCCCGCAGCGTCGCGACGTCGTTGGCGCGGTCGGCGAGCAGCTTCTTCTTGGCGTCGACCGCCTCGTTGAGCTTGCCGATCTCGCCTTCGCGCGCCGCCAGCCCTTCACGGCGCTGCTCGATCTCGCGCTGGGCGGCCATGTACTCCTTCGAGTTCTTGGCCTGCGCGAGCTTGTGCTTGGCGCCGGCGACCAACACCTCGTCGTCGGTCATCAGGTTCTTCTGCTCGCCGTAGTAACGCTCGGTCTCGACGAGCGCCGCGCGCTCGGTCGACAGCAACCCCTCGACACGCGCCAGGTCGTTCTGCGTCGCCGCGAGCTTGACCGGAATCGCGCGGAGAGAGTTTTCCAGTTCCTGAATCTTTGCGTCGTGTCTTTGGAGATCTTCGAGGCGCTTAAGCTGGTCGCGCAAAGTCACTTCCTCCCAGGTTCCGACGTATCCCCGTACTGTCGAGAGTGGGCCCACCTGGATTCGAACCAGGGACCAGGCGGTTATGAGCCGCCAGCTCTGACCGCTGAGCTATGGGCCCAGCCTTGTACGGAAGTGCCATGTACAAAGAAATTTCAATCTACACTGCGGTTTCGGCACTGTCGAGCCGATCGACGGGCCGACGTCGAGTTCGATCGCCGACGGAGAACGGCGGCCAGGACCATGCCGACGGCGAGCACCGCGGCGCCGCCCCCGGGGCGCGCCGCGCTGCAGCCGCACCCCGGATCGACCGGTGGGGTCGGGCCCGACGTACATACCGCGCTGGACCAAACCGCGGCCATGACCTCGAAGTCGCAGGTGGCGGCGCAAGTTTGCTGCGCGCACGGCTTGATCGCGTGCACGTCCTCGTAGTGGGCCCGGGGGATCAGCGTCGCGCCCTCGTCGTCCGAGGTGGCCAATGCCCACCTGTCGCTGTAGTTCTTGCCCGCGACGTACAACACGCCATCGCGCTCTGCGAGGCCTAAAATGTGTGGTTGCGGAGACAGCACCCACGGCGAGAACGTGTCGCCGCGATTCGCCGAGCGGTAGCGCACCCCGTTCGTCGCCCCGTTCGGAAGCGTGGTCAGCGCCGTGACCAGTACCGTCGCGTCGAAGCTGGTTCCCCCGTCGTGAGACGCGTACAGCGACTGGGGCAAGAGGTCGCCGCCGGCGTCGAGCGTCGCGGCGACGGCGAGCACGTGTTCGCCGTCGGTGCGGTCGACGAAGTAGTCGCTCGCGATTGCGCTCTTGAGCACGCCGCCCGCGCGCTGCCAGGTGCAGGTGCCGTCATCCGAAAATGACAGTCCCTGCTCCGGGGAGAGGGCGTAGATGCGGTCCCGGGGCGGCGGTCCGACGGTGTAGAGGTAGCCCATCGACGTCGCGTCTCGTTCGCACGTCCACAGCCACGACTGTCCCCCGTCGTCGGACAGGATCATGCCGAAGTTGGTGGCGAGAAGGATCTCCTGTGCGCGATCCGCCGGCAGCAGCACGCCGAGCGACGCGGGCAGCGCGCCGTTGCCGTGGGCGGGACGCGCGATCGCCCCGACACCGCACACCGCCAGGGCGACGCTGAAACAACCTGTAAAGCGTATTTTGGTGCGCGGCGCCCCCCCCGCCGTTACCATGCGAATCTGCCCCTGCCGCCGGCAATGCTGAACATCGAGTTCGATAAGTTCGCCCTCGCGAACGGCATGACCGTGATCCTACACCGGGAGCGCTCGAGCCCACTGGTCGCGGTCGACCTCTGGTACCACGTGGGGTCGAAGGACGAGTCGCCGGGGCGCACCGGGTTCGCGCATTTGTTCGAGCACCTCATGTTCATGGGTTCGCGCAACGCGCCCTACCCGGCGTTCGACGCGATCATGGAGAGCTGGGGCGGCCACAACAACGGAACCACCAGCAACGACCGCACGAACTACTACGAGATCGGCCCCCGCAACCTGCTCGAGACGTTCCTGTGGCTGGAGGCCGATCGGCTCGCGACGCTGTCCGAGGTCATCACCGACGAAGAGCTGGACCGCCAGCGCAAGGTCGTCCAGAACGAGCGCCGCCAGTCCTATGAAAACCGGCCCTACGCGCGCGGCGAGCTGGTCGTGCCCGAGTCGATGTACCCGGCCGACCATCCTTACCACTGGCCGACCATCGGGTCGCACGAAGATCTCGAGGCGGCCACGGTGGCGGACGTGCGCGAGTTCTTCGATCGCTTCTATCGGCCGTCGAACGCCAGCCTGGTGATCGCGGGCGACTTCGACCCGACCGAGGCGCGCGCGCTCGTCGATCGCTACTTCGGCTGGCAGCCGCGGCGCGACCCGCCGACGCGCACGCGAGCGCCCGCTGACATCGCGCTCGGCGCCGACATCGACACCGTGGTCACCGACCGGGTGCAGCTGCCGCGGCTGCGGCTGATTTGGCACTCGCCCGCGCTGTTCTCGGCGGGCGACGCCGATCTGGATCTGGCGGCGCACGTGCTGGGCGGCGGCAAGTCGAGTCGCCTCTACCGCAAGCTCGTGTTCGAGGACCGCATCGCGCAGGACGCTTCCGCTTACCAGGCGTCGCAGCTGCTGGGCAGCCTGTTCCACGTCGGCGCGACCGCGAAGCCGGGCCACGATTTGGACGAGATCGCCGCCGTGGTCAACGTCGAGATCACGCGGCTCGCCTCCGAGGGTCCGACCGAGGCCGAGCTCGAGCGCGCGCGCAACACCCACCTCGCGGACTTCTATAAGGGCCTCGACCACCTTCAGACGCGCGCCGACCTGCTCAACCACTACGAGCACGTGCTGGGAGATCCCGGCGGCGTCGCCCGCGACGTCGAACGCTACGAACGCGCGACCACCGGGTCCGTGCGTGACGCGTTCGCGCGCGTCGTGAGCCAGAAGCGGCTGTCGCTTCGCACGCTGCCCGAGAGCCCGGTGACCGCGTGATCGAGACCCCCGAGGAAATGGCGCAGGCCCCGACCGTCGGACCGCTGCCGCGCGTGTCGCTGCCGCGCGCGATCGAGTTCTCGCTCGACAACGGGCTGCAGGTGGTCGCCGTCCACCGCGACGTCGCGCCGATCGTCTCGGCGGCGCTCATGATCCGCAGCGGCTCGTCGAGCGATCCACGCCCCGCCGCGGGCCTCGCGTCGCTGGCCGCCGAGATGCTCGACGAGGGGGCGGGCGCTCGCGACGCGATCGAGCTCGCGGACGCGCTCGAGACCCTGGGCGCGGACCTGTGGCTGGGCAGCGGCCGCGACGGCTCGCAGATCTCGCTGCAGTCCCCGCGAGAGACGTTCCTCGCCGGGCTGGGGATGGCCGCCGACGTGCTGCTGCGGCCGCGGCTGGCGGACGACGATTGGCAGCGCGTGCTCGGCGATCGACGCACGGGTGTCGCGCAGCGCCGCGACCAGCCCGACGCGGTGGTCAACGTCGTTTCCGACCGGCTGCTGTTCGGAGACCACCATCCGTATGGGCTGCCGAGCGAGGGATTCGAACGGACCGTGGACGCGATCACCCTCGACGACATCCGCGGGTTTCACGCCGCCGCCTACCGCCCCGGTCACGCGTTCCTGGTCGTGACGGGTGCGTTCGACGAGGGGAAGCTGCGCGACGACCTCGATCGCGCGTTCGGGAGCTGGCAGGCCGCGCCCGCGCCGCCCGCCCCGGTCGCGCCACCGTTGCCCGAACGGCCCCGGCTGGTGATCGTGGACCGGCCCGACGCGCCCCAGAGCATCGTGCGGATGGTCGCCGCGGGCCTGGATCGGTTCTCGCCCGCCCGTCCGGGCCTGTCGGTGGCGAACGCGATCCTGGGCGGCAGCTTTACGAGCCGCCTCAATTTCAACCTGCGCGAGAAGCACGGCTACACCTACGGCGCGGCGTCCAGCTTCTCGTTCCTCCGCCACGGGGGAGGGTTCGCCGCGCGGGCCGCCGTGTTCGCCGAGTCAACGGCGCCGGCGGTCCGCGAGATGTTGGCCGAGCTGGGCGGGCTGCGGGAGCGGCCGATGACCACGGAGGAGATCGCCAAGGCGCGCGCAACCCTGCTCATGCGCGTCGCCGAGGGCCTGGCCACCACCGGCGGCACCGCCGCCACATTCGGCGAAATCGGCCTCTACCAGCTGCCGCTCGATGACCCGATGCAGTTCGTCGAGCGGATCGAGCGCGCGACCTCCGACGAGCTGCAGGCGCTGGCTGCGCAGCACGTCGATCCGAACGCGGTGACGATCGTGATCGTGGGCGACCGCAAACGCATCGAGCCCGAGTTGCGCGCGCTCGGCCTGCCCGAGCCGGTCCTCCACGACGCCGACGGTGACGTGGTCGCTTAGCGACAACGAGCAGAGCCGGCGTCGGTGAACGTCTGGCCGGGCACGGGGACGAACTGCCAGTCGTATCCGGCGTCGCGGAGCGTGAGCTTCACGACCCCGAACGTGGTGCCGTTGCGGACGATGACGTTGCTGGGTTTGCTGCCGCTAAAGGCGTTGTTCAGCTCGGCGCCGCCGGTCCCAACGACCAGCTCGAGCATGCCGTTCGCGGCCAGCTTGCCGCTCTTGTCGAGAGGCCCGAGACGCTGATAGCCGTGATCGTGACCGGCGAGCACCACGTCCGCGCCGAGATCGTGGAGCGCGTTCCAGATCGCCGACATGGTGGTCGCGTTTCCGTTGTGGCCGGAGCTGAAGCGGGGGTGGTGCCAGTAGGCGAGCGTGCACGCGGCCGGGTGCGCGGCGAGGTCCTGGCGCAGCCACTGTTCTTGCGTGCTGCCGGCGCTGCAGCTCACCGCCGAGCAGTTGCTGTTGAGCGCAACCACGTGCCACGCCCCGAGGTCGTAGCTGTAGTAGCCCTTGCTGGGATCGCCGGCGGCCGCGCCGAAATAGTCGTAATAGGCCGCCGCGCCCGACGTCTGGTACTCGTGGTTGCCAGGCACCGGCCGGACCCGCGGCCTGTGTCGGCCCCAGGGCGGGTCGAAGCAGTCGGCGAAGTCGGCGGCGCTGCCGTTCGGATAGGCGATGTCGCCGAGCACCGCGATCGACCCCACGAGGCCGTCGAGGAGGAGACCGGTCGCGGTGTCGCCCGTCTTGCTGCAGTCGGCGATGTCGCCGACCGCATACAGCACCGGGGGCGCGGCGGTTCCTGCCGAGCCCCCGGTGCCTCCCGCCCCTCCCGACGCGTCCGCCCCTCCCCGGCCCACGCCGCCCCCGCCGCCGATCCCACCGGCCGCGCCGCCTCCGCCCCCAACCACCGCCGCATCGCCGCCGCCGACACCACCCGCGATGCCGCCCGCGCCCGCTGACGCGTCCGCCCCGCCGCCGCCCCCCGCCATCCCCGCTCCGCCGATCCCGCCTGCCGCATCCCGAGTGCCAGCGCCGCCCGCGTCCATGTTCACGCTGCCGCCACCACCGCCCGCATCGATCGGCGGCGAAGGCGGGAGGTACGTGATCGTCAACCGCGGACGGTTGGCGACGGTCGCGGTCTCGCTCGACGCGAAGTCGAGGCCGTCGGTGTTGCTCGCGCTCGCGAGCATGACACCGAAGTTGGCGCCGGCGTCGTCGACCCACTGCTGGACCTTGGCCGTCCCTGCCGCGTTCAGCGCCGCCGTGATCACGCCGGTCGCGGGCGCCACCAGCGTCGCCACCACGCTCGCTTCACGATCGAGCGCGCCCATCGCGCCCGCGCTCTGCCAATCGGTGCCGGTCGCCGCCTGCTGCCAGGTTGCGCTCGCCTCCGCCCACGGACGCGCGAGCGCGAACAACGGGTAGCCCTGGCTGGACGTATTGGTCACCCGCACCGTGAGGCTGGCCGCCTGGATCGTGCTGCCGGACGGGATGCTCGCCACGTCCCAGCGCATCAGGATCGCAACGTCCCGGCCCGAGCCGGACGGCTCGTCACCGTCGACGTTCAGCGTGGTCGCGGCGCCCGCGCTCGCGCTCGGCGCGTTCTGGGAGATCTGCGTATCGGTCGTCCCGATGTAGCCGTTCACGCCATCCTGGAGCGAGACCGTCACAGGCGCCGACAGCGCCGCCGCTCGTTTCTCGATCTCCGGCCCGGCATCTTTTCTCGCGCACGCGAGCGCCAGCATCGACCCGATCAACAACCCATCCGAACCGCGACCCATCGAGACCTCCCGGCGCCCAGCGCCATCCTCGATGGTCGAAACGCGACGCGGGCGGGGTTGTTCCGCCGCGAGCGGGTTGCTGTTGTTTACGCAGCGGCGTCGCGCATCAGCGTCTCGCGCAGCTTATGGCGGGCGCGCATGAGGCGGGTTCCGACGGTCGAACGCGGGATGGTGAGGCGGTTGGCGATCTCGTCGTAGCTGCAGTTCTCGGCGAGGCGCAGCTCGTAAACCTCGCGGAAAGGGCGCTCGAGCCGGGCCAGCGCCGCCGCGACCTGTTCGTGCGTGATCGACTCCCACGGCTCGGGCGCATCGGGCTCGGGGCTCTCGATCTCGTGCTCGTCGATCGTGAACGAGCGTGGCTCGCGTGCCTGCCGGCGGCAACGGTCGAGGAATAGGTTGTACATGATGGTCATTAGCCATTGCCGCAGGTTGGTTCCGGGCTCGAACCCGGAGTGACCTCGCAGGGCGCGCTCGTAGGTGTCCTGGACGAGGTCCCAAGCGTCCGAGTGGCCGCGCACCAGCCGCATCGCCCGGGCGTAAAGCGCGGTCTCGTAGTGGGAAACCATCTCTTCGGTTTCGGTTCGCATGGCCGCGTATTTAGCAATCGTCGTGCCACCGCTAACTGCAGGGAAATGCCTGAAGTTGTGGACCGGTCCCGCGCGAGTTGTGCTGGTCTGCACAAGTTGTGCAACTCCAGGTTGCGCCTGGCCGCCCGCTGCCGACATACTCCTCGGCCGTGCGCTCGACGATGAAGAGCCCGACCGACGCGGTCGGGGCGGAGGCCGCCGGGGTCTTCCTCCTGGTCGTGGGTCGCGACGCGTATTCGACCTACGACCTACCGGCGTCGGGCACCCTGACCATCGGCCGCGGCGAGAGCAACGCCGTGCGCGTCGACGACCCACTCGCCTCGCGTGCGCACGCCCGACTGCACGTCGGCGATGCGATGTTCATCGAGGACGTCGGCAGCGTGAACGGCACCCGCATCAAAGACGAGCCGCTCAAGCCCGGCGAGCGGGTTGCGATCACGATCGGCGAGACGGTCCAGATCGGGTCGTCGGTGCTGATCGTCCAGCGGCGCACGACGCGGCCCGACCTGCTGCGGCCAGAGACGCTGCGTGACGAAGGGGTCGCGATGCGGGTTGCGGCACCCGCGTTGCCGGCGCAGTCGCGCAGCGGCGAGGCGATGCTGCGGGTGCAGGGGCTCGCCGAGCGGGCCGCGGCCGGCACGATCAACGTGCTCATCACCGGCGAGACCGGCGTCGGCAAGGAGCTGCTGGCCGAGGCGGTGCACCGCAAGTCGCCGCGGCGCGAGGGTCCGTACGTCTGTCTCAACTGCGCGGCGCTGTCGGAGACCTTGCTCGAAAGTGAGCTCTTCGGCCACGAGCGCGGCGCGTTCACCGGCGCGTTGGCGGCCAAGCCCGGATTGCTGGAGACGGCGGCGGGCGGCACCGTGTTCCTCGACGAGGTCGGCGAGCTGCCGATGGCGACCCAGGCCAAGCTCCTGCGCGTGATCGAGACGCGGCAGGTGACCCGGCTCGGCAGCGTGAAGCCGCGCCGGATCGACACGCGGTTCATCGCCGCCACCAACCGCAACCTGGAGGCCGAGATCGGTCGGGGCTCGTTCCGCCAGGACCTCTACTTCCGGCTCAACGGCATCACGCTGTCGATCCCGCCCTTGCGCGAGCGCGTGGGCGAGATTCGACCGTTGGCGGAGACGTTCGTGCGCCAGATCTGCAGCGACCTCGGGCGCCCGGCGCCGCTGGTTCCGTCCACGATCTACGGGATGCTGGAGTCGTACGCGTGGCCCGGCAACATCCGCGAGCTCAAGAACATGATGGAGCGCGCGGTGCTGCTGTGCACGGGCCCGGTGCTGGACGGCGAGCACTTGCCGCTCGACAAGCTGCAGCCGGTATCGAGCGGCGGAGCCGGGCCCCACGAGGCCAAGGAGATCTCGACCGTGGGCGCCGCCCGCGGCGAGCGCGAGCGCATCGTCGACGCGCTCGCCGCCTGCGCCGGCAACCAGAGCCGCGCCGCCAAGCTGCTCGGCATCCCGCGCCGGACGTTCGTCTCGAAGCTGGACGCGTTCCAGATCCCGCGGCCCAAAAAGACCTGACGCGCGGGCCATGCACCCGCGTCGTTGGGGCTCGGGTTCTAGCCTCCGAGTAGGATATATGGTAGTATGTTTGGTATGAACGCCGCTCGAAAGCTCAAGGTCAGCGTCAGCATCGACGCAGACCTCGTCCGGCTGGTAGACCAGCGGGCCGCCCGGGAGGGGAAGACCCGCAGCGCGATGATGGAAGCGTGGCTGCGGAGCGCGAGTCGTCGAGCCGCCGCCGCGCGCCTCGAGGAAGAGACCGCGGCGTACTACGATGCGCTGACTCCGGCGGAGGCGAGCGAAGACGCCGAGTGGGCGAAGGGATCCGCCCGCATGGCCCGAAAGCTGACGATTGACGACGTACGAGGCCGACACTCGCCCAAAGGTTGAGCGTGCTGCACCGAGGACATCTCTACTGGGCGACGATCGACAAACGCCGGCCAGTGCTGGTGATCTCCATCGACGCCCGGAATGAGCGCGCCAACGACGTCATCGTGATCCCGTGCTCGACAACCCTGCGCGAGGCGCCGACCCACGTTCATCTCGGCCGCGGGGAGGGAGGCGTGCGGCTGACGTCGGTGCTCAAGTGCGAACAGATCACCACGTTGCCCAAGGACGAGCTGGACGGCGTTGCCATCGGTCCCCCACTGGCTGCGAGACGGATGACTGAGGTCGAGCGCGCCGTGCTTCGCGCGATCGGAGTGCCGATCTTCTGACCTCGCGCCCGCACGGGCGTTCAGATCTTGAGGCGGAGCGCGACGCCGAGGTCGAGGAGCAGCGGGTCGCGGGTGACGCCGGGGATGGTGCCGCAGGTGCCGTCGGCGTTGAGGATACGCTGGGCGTCGATGTCGAACCCGAGGCGGAACTCGCCGGCGCGGCTCCCGTAGTGAACGCCGCCGAACGCCTCCAGTGACAGGTGGGTGAGCAGCGTGAACGAGTAGTCGAGGCGCGACACGAAGGACATGTCGGCGAGGTTGCCGACGGTCGACAACGTGAAGGTGGTCTTGTTCCACGAGAAGGGCTGCGGCAACGACGCGAACAGCGCGGCGTAATGCCGGCCGGTGTAGAAGAAGTTCAACATCGGGGTGCCGCGGTCGTTGAATAGCAGCCCCGGGTAAAGGCTGGTGTCCGAGTAGCCGGGCTGGTTATAGAAGTACTCGGCGCCGATCAGCCAGAGGTCGTTGTCGTTGTACTTACGCGAATAATTGGCGCCCACGACCGCCTGGGTCTTGATGCCCGACAGCGCCACCACGTGGTATTGCGACGACAGATCGTTGATCGGCAACTGCATCGACGGATCGCCCGGGTCGGCTCCGGCGGGGGTGCAGGTCAGGCTCGGATCGACGGCCACCTTCTCGACGCTGTTGAAGTCAGCGCCCGCGCGTAGCGCGACGTCGGCGTAGATGTCGAAGTCCCAGATCCCCATCGAAAGGTCGATGCCGAATCGCGACTTGCTGCCGCGCTTGGCGAGCACGTCGAGCCCGAGCTCCGCGCCCAGCACGACAATCTCGGCGCGCGCGCCGCCCGAGACGGCGCGAAGCGAGTCGGTGGCGGTGTTGGGGTCTTCGGCCACCGCGAAGCCGTAGAAGTTCCACGCCCGGTCCTCCCACGGGACGTGCAGCTTCAACATGGTGACGCCGGAGCGCGCATCGAACACGTCCAGCGGGTTGCGCTTGACCGGATGCAGGTAGTCGGTCGGCTGCCAGAATCTTCCGGTGCCCCAGCGCACGTGCTGTTTACCCGCGGTCACGAACACGCGGCCGAGCACGTCGAACCGGATCCACATCTGGTCGAGCACCGAGGTCGGGCCGCGCGCCGCGCTGAAGGTCGTGAATCCGGTGGCGGAGCCGCCCGTGAACGCGCCCTGACTTCCCCCCATGCCCAGACTGCCGCCGGTTGTACCGGCGGGTGGGGCGGTCGGGTTGTAGCTCATGCGCCCGAGCACGAACGCGCGCACACGCGGGTTGGGTCGCGCGTCGAAGTAGGCGTCGATCAGCGACGGCGCGGTCAGCGACCAGGCCGGCGGAGCCTGGCCCTGCAGCGCGGTGCTCTGGGCGCGCAGGTAGAGCTGGCCGCCGATCTGCAACGGGTTGTCGGGCGCAATGTAGTCGTCGAGCTGGGGCGTCCCTGCGCCCCCACCCCCGCCCAGCACCGCCTGGTCGCGGTCCGCGGCTTGCGAAGCCGGCGGCTGCGGGGTGGCCGCCGGCGCGTCCTCGGGGATCGGTGCGGGCTGCGGCGTGCCTCCGTCCGTGCCAGCGGGCGCGGGCGCGCTGCCAAAAATATCCTGCTCGCTGGGCCGGCCGGCAGGCTGAGCGCGCGCAGACCCCACCCCCAGCAGCAGGAGCAGACCCGCCGCGATCGCGTCTGTCGCGCGCATCACCTACTCTTGCTCTCGAGCCAGGCCTTCGTGAACAGGTTCGCGGGCAGCGACTTGAGGTCGACGGCGCGGATCAGCACCAGCGTCTGGTTCGCTTTCTCGACCTCGTCGTAGAAGCGGATCTCGTGCGGGTACCAGACCTCGCCCTTCTTGGACTCGCTGAACACCTTGCTCCACTTCGGGTAGTACGACGTGCGCAGCAGGCGATCCGACAGCGCGAACTCTTGCCGCTTGAGCACGTTGTTGCTGGCCTTGTCGATCCAGATCCGGATCTTCGGGAACGCGAGGTCGAGGCCCGGCTTGCCCTTGAGCAAGAGCTTGTGCGCGGTGTAGTTGCCGAGCTTCTCCTCGCCCTCGTCGGTCGGATCGTACTCCTCGGCCAGCCGTGACTCGTCGAAGTCGGAGCGGCGCGAGTTGGTGCCGCCGATGCGCTCGCGCTCGGTGCGGCGCTCCCACTTGCCCACCGACGGGTCGTAGAACCACAGGTTCTTGTCGATGCGCAGGTAGCCCTGCCCGGCCGACGACTTCGGCTTGGTGAACAGGATCATGAACTTCTGATCCGACGACCGCCGGTAGTACTCGGTCTCGTAGACGACGTCGACCTTGTCCTTCTCTTTCTGCTCGATGTACGCGGCGGCGCGCCAGTCGCCGGCGTTCTTCTGACGATCGTCCACCACTTTGAGTAAGTCGACCATCTGCGCGCTGGTGAGCGCGGCGTGGGCCGGCCGCGCGGGCAGTGGACTCGGGACCGCGTTCAAGATCAGCGCGGCGAGCGCGAAGGCAGCGACTCTCGATCGATTCGTCGTGTTCATGGTCTCGGTCCTCATCCGAAATGCGACATCGCCACCACCGGCCGCAGCCGCGCCGCCCGCATCGACGGGTAGAGCGCGGCGATGCCGGTTACGATCGTGATCGCGACGATCGCCGACACCAGCAGCGAGCCGTGCACCGACAGGTGCAGGAACGGCGACAGCAGAAAGAATTGCAACCCAACCGGCACGTGCAGGCGGGCGGCGTTGATACCCGCTGCGATCGCCGCGCCCGCCACCGCCCCGACCACGGTGGCGCCGAGGCCGAGCATGATCGACTCGAGCAGGAACATCCACAGCACCTCGCGGCGGTGCATGCCGATCGCGCGCAGGGTGCCGATCTCGCGGGTGCGCTCGCGGATCGCGATCCACATCGTGTTCATGATGCCGATGATGACGATCGCGAGCAGGATGGTGATGAGCACGAAGTTCAGGCCTTTGAGCGCCTTGAGCGACCAGGTCATGAACGAGATCTCGTCCTCCCAGTTGGTCACGTCCAGCTTCTGTCCCGTCCAGTCCTCGCGAGACACGGACTGGAACTTCATCCAGAACGCGCGTGGATCGGCGGTCATCATCCGGTAGCCCGCCTGTTCCAGCTTCTGCCGCAGCCGCGCCGCGATCTCGGGGATGCGGTCGAGGTCCTTGCGCTCGAGCATCAGCTGGATGACGCCGGTCGCGTCGGGCTTGAGCTGGTAGAGCGCGCGAAGGCTCTCGATGGGCACGAAGCTGTTCCACGTGCTCAAGAGGCCGAGGCTCTTCGCGATCACGGCGACGCGGACGTCGATGGTGTTGTTGGTCCCGCGCGTGGTGGGCGCCGAAATCGTGATCGCGTCGCCGACCTTGACCCCGAGCTTGTCCGACTGATTGTCGAACAACAGGATGGTGCCCGGCTCTGCCAGGTCGTCCAGCTTGCCGCTCACGATCTGCAGCACCGACGGCAGCTTGGGCTCGCTCTTCACGTCGATGCCGGTGATGCCGAGCTGCATCGAGCCGGTGTCGGAGACCACCTTGGCCCAGCCGCGGCCGCGCTGAACGGTGAACGTCCGCTCGGGGACCGCCTGTTCGGCGACCGCCTGTACTTTCTTGTAATCGGTGACCACGGGCGCAGCCTGGCCCGCGGTCACCTTGAAGAACCCGCCCACGTTGACGTGACCGGTGGACAACGTCGTCGCCGTGTCCATCATCGTCTCTTCGACGCCGGTGGCGAGCCCATTCAAGAGCACGAGCAGCGCGGTGACGGTTGCAATGGCGATGCCCAGGAACAGGGTGCGGCGGCGATGCTGCACGAGGCTCCGGAACGCGATGGTGAAATCCACGAACAGCTTGGACATGGCTACTCGTCCTCCTGCATGGCCTGGCGGGGCGTGACGCGCATCGCGATCCACGCCGGGTAGAAGCTCGAGAACGCGCTCACCAGCAGCACGACGATGAACGCGGCGACGATGTTGCTGGTGCCGATGAACGGGTAGAGACGCGGCCCCGAGAAGAAGAAGAACTGGACGTCGGACTTGGCGGGAATGCCGACCTTGCCGATCACGCTGACCAGCACCGCACCGACGCCCGCGCCCAGGCCGCCGAAGATGAATCCGACCACAAGCGACTCGATGACGAGCATCGCGAGGATGAACCGGCGCTGGGCGCCGATGGCGCGCAGGGTGCCGATTTCGCGCACGCGCTCCAGCGTCGCCATCACCAGCGCGTTGTTGATGATGACCAGCGCGATGAGGAAGATGATGAGGATCGCGACGTACAGCACCATCCGCACGACGTTGATGAACTGGCCGATGAGGCCGGCGGCGGTCTGCCAGCTGATCGCCTTGAGCGGCAGGCCGTCGGCTTTACCCTGCGCCTCGATCGCCGCCATGGTCTCGGGCACCAGCTTCGGGTCCTTGAGGATGACTGCGGCGTTGAGCACGACGCCGCGCTCGACCTCGTCGCGCGGGAACACGCGGCTGCGGGCCTCCTCTCGCACCAGCTTGCTGCCCAGCGACTCGCCGAGATCGTGCATCACCGGCGCGACCCCGGGGGTGGTGGTCGCTTCGATACGCCTGGGAGCCTTGTTTCCGGCCCCGCCGGCGGAGCCGGCGCGGCCGGTCTCGGCGGCGCCCGCGGTCTCGGCAGAGCCGGCGGCCGGTGCGCCGCCGAACAGCTCGGCCTCCGCGTTCTCGCGGCTGACATCGTGGGCGCCCGCCGCTTTTTGCAGTGCCTGGATCTCGGCCAGCTTCTCGCCGCTCATGAAACCGTAGAGCTCGCGGAACGACACCAGGTCCATGATGTTGAGCGCGCCCGCGAGGGTGGACTTCTCGAGTCCCTGGAACTGGAACGTGCCGTAGACCGGCACGTTGACCGACTGCACGTAGCCCGAGCGGGTGAACGCCTTGATCGTGAGCACGTCACCGATGCGGACCCGGTAGAGCTCGAGCGACGGCGCCAGCTGCTTGTAGAAGAACGCGTGGCGGGCCTGCAGGTTATCGTCGGTGGTCTGGAAGAACGCGGCGAGCAGCTTGCCGACGTCGTTCTCCTGGCTGCCGAGCAGGCGCTGCAGCTTGGCGCGGAAGTCCGCGGTCTTGGGCGCATCCAGCTGGAGCAGGATCTCGCGCACCTGGCTGACGTTCTCCCGCACCATGCGCGACAGGTCGGGGTGGGTCGCGATGTGCTCGCCGCGCGACTCGAGGCCTTCCTTGATCTGGTCGAGCCGTCGCGCCGCCTTGAGCTTGATCTGCTCCTCGTAGACGTGTTTGGCGAACAGAAAGCCGCGCTTGCCGGGCGGGATGGTCGTGCCCTCGACGATCTTCATGCGGTCGAACGACTTCTCGAACGAACTCACGTCGGTGCCGACGTAGTTCAGGAACAAGAGGTCGGCGTCCGCCGCCTGGCTGGCGATGCGGTTCTCGAGAAACTCGAGCCCCCCGAGGGGATCGTTGTCGAAGTCGGCCCAAAACGCGTCGGAAGCCGCGCGGGTGACCGCCTCGGTGTCGGCCTTGTCGATCGCCTTCTCGTCCAGGATGTTGCGCGCGTTCTTGAGATCGTTCTGCAGCACCTGAACGATCTGTTTGACGTGGCCTTTTTCGCTCGCGACCTGTCCGTCGAGCTTGGCCCGCTCCACCGCGGATTTGGCAGTCCGCCGCGCCTTGACCGCGTTGCGCAGCTTCTCGAGCGCGAGGTCGATGGTGTTGCCCGAGGTGACGAGCGCGCCGCTGATGCCCATCGGAACCACCGATTTGACGTTCGGCACCTTGAGCAGCGACTCGCGCACCTTCGCGAAGTCGTCGAGCTGCGCCATGTCTGGATCGCCCATCATCATCCGGCCCATGACCTCGAGTGGGTCCTTGGACTTGGCGTTGTAGACCTGGATGTGGCCGGCGACGCTGCCGATCACGCTGCGGCTCATGGACGCGACCAGGCTGTCGAGCGCCGAATTGCCGACGACGACCAGCAGGCCGCCGAAGAAGATGATCCCGCCGACGATGATGGTCTTGAGCCGGCTCGCGAACAGGTTTCGGAACGCGATCTGCGCGACGACGCCGAAGGTGTCGAGCCAGGATTTCATGCCCGCACGTCCCGGGTGGGTGCGATCGCCTCGGCTGGCGTGACGCGGTCGAGGACCTTGCCGTCGGCCAGACGCACGACCGCGTTGGCGTGCGCCATCACCGACTGATCGTGGGTCGAGAAGATGAACGTCGTCTTCTCGGTCCGGTTCATCTCGCGCATCAGGTCGAGGATGTGGGCGCCGGTGACCGAGTCGAGGTTGGCGGTCGGCTCGTCCGCGAGCACGAGCTGTGGCCGCGTGACCAACGCGCGCGCGATCGCGACCCGCTGCCGCTGTCCGCCCGAAAGCTCGCTCGGCCGGTGGCTGGCGTGCTCGTGGAGCCCCACCTTGTCGAGCAGCGCCGCCACCCGGTTCGCGCGTTCGCTGGCGGATAGCCGCCGCTGCAGGAGCAGCGGCAGCTCGACGTTCTGGAACAGGGTGAGCACCGAGACCAGGTTGAAGCTCTGGAAGATGAAGCCGATGGTGTCGAGCCGTAGCCGCGTCAGCTCCCGCTCGCTCAGCTTGAGAGTGTCGTTGCCCGCCACCTCGACCGTGCCCGACGTGGGCGTGTCGACGCAGCCGATCAGGTTGAGCAACGTGGTCTTGCCGCTGCCCGACGGGCCCGCGATGGCGAGGAAGTCGCCCTCGACGACGTCGAGCGTGACCCCCCGGAGCGCCTGCACCTCGACTTTGCCCAGGGAATACGTCTTGACGGCGTCCCGAACCGAAACGATCGCCTTCATGTCACCACCTCGTGTTTGTGCTTTTGCTGCTCTCGTTTTCGAAGCTCTTTACCGACGATCTCGCGGACCTCGTCACGGTCGGGCAGCCCCTTCAGCTCCGCGACCACCCGCGCCAGCACCTTGCCGAACTGGCCTTTGATCTCGGGCGACAGTCCGGCGAGCACCCGCGTGAACTCGCGCGAGCGCTGCTCCTGCGTGCTCTCGATCAGCTCGCGCCCGCTGGGCGTGATCGCGATGCGCTTCTGGCGACGATCGACCGGGTCCTCCGATCGGCCCACGAGACCGGCGACGACCATGCGGTCCAAGAGGTGGCTGGCCGCCGGCCGGGACAGCTTGAGGCAAACCGCGATCGCCGACACCGACACCGGCCCGAGGTGCGTGAGCAGGTGCAGCGCCACCATCTGCGCCATGGTGAGACCCGCTTCGTTCATGACGGCGAGGGTGTCGTCCGCCGAGCGCCGGTGGATGTGGCTCATCATCTCCTCGATCAGGTTCGCGAGGTCCGAGGGCCGCCCGGCGGACCGACTGCTGCGGGAACGGGGCGAGCGCATGAATTAGTTCCAGGTATCGAACTAATTCACCCATGAGCCAATGTCAAGCAGCGGAAGTGTGAAGAAGTGTTCGGCTCGCCACCGACGCGGGCGATGGATTAGAGTCCTCGGGCAGGCGTTGGTTCCCCGAACCTGTTACCGCGAGGAAATTTCGATGCAACCTCCGTCGATGGCGTCAGTCGGCCTACAGCTTCTGAGCGCAAGAAGCGAAAGCGCAACGTGACCGACCTGGTGTTGACCCTGCTCGGTCCCGATCGTCCCGGGCTGGTCGAGCTCGTCGCCGGCATCGTCGCCGCCCACGGCGGCAACTGGCTGGAAAGCCGGATGACGCGACTCGGGGGCCAGTTCGCCGGAATCCTCCGCGCCGAGCTGCCCGAGGCTCAGCTGAAGTCCGCGCTCGCCGCGCTCGCCGCGCTCGAGCAACGCGGGCTCAAGGTCGTCGCGACCAGCGCCCCCGACGACGGCGTGTCCACCACCGCGGCGGCGTCTCGACCGCGGGTCATGGATCTCGAGCTGGTGGGACTCGACCGCCCCGGAATCGTCCGCGAGATCTCGCAGCTCTTGGCCGCGAGCGGCGTCAACGTCGAGGAGCTCGTCACCGAGCGCAAGAGCGCGCCGATGTCGGCCGAGATGTTGTTCGAGGCCCGCGCGCACGTCCGCGTGCCGCCCGGCACCGATGTCGCCTCGCTGCGCGCCTCCCTCGAGCGGCTCGCGAGCGACCTGATGGTCGAGATCCGCCTCGAGGAACGCCGCTAGTCCGCCGTCCGCTCTCAGCCCCGACGACCTGTCACCAGATAATCCGCTCCTCCCGCGATGAGCTCAGGTCAGCAAAAACTGACCTCCCGCTCGACGCGAATGATCCACTTCGGAACCCTGGGAGGGTTCCGCTCCTCCCGCGATGAGCTCAGGTCAGCAAAAGCTGACCTGAGCTCGACGCGATCTACGCGTCCTGTTACGTGCGGCTACGGTCGCGCGGAACAAACCGCGTCGACCAGGTAGCGCCCGCAGGTTCCCGTTCGGGTCTGCGTGCGCGGGCCGGGCCAGCTCGCCTCGACGCTCTTCGACCGGCAGTCAGCGACCGCCGTGTAGATAGCGTCTTCGGCGTCGGGCATCGTCCCGCGCGGCGCGGACCAGCGGAACAGGGTTCCGTTGCCGAGCTCGCGGACCGATTCGCGATCGAAGACCAGCTGGTTGCCGCGCTTGCGCGTGCATGCCACATCCCAGTCTCCGGGCGCCACCAGCGACATCTCGGCGTCGTCCGCCAAGCCGTGGTCGCCGATCCCGTTCACCGTCCCGATTGGGGGGCCGGCCACGACCGTCACCGCCGCCTCTTGCTCTTGCGTCTCGGCTTCAGGCGCCGACCTCTGCGCCTCCCGCCTCCACGCCATGTCGTCTACTCCGCTTCCCTGCTCTCTGACCACCGACCCCGCCAGCATCATCAACCCCGTCACCACGTTCCTCATAACTCGAACCCACTCCTCTCTCAGTCTTCAATTTTCAGTTAACTAACGGCGGCTCGACCATCGAACCACCGGCGCGATATTGGGACACCGCCCTCCCCTGCGCAAGCGAAGGCGCGTTTATTTACGAGCTTTGATCCCGAGCGTTACCGCGTGTTCACAAAACCAGTGACGCGCGGCACCACCTCGCGTCGCTGCGTCACGAAACGCTGATGTCGACGCTCGGGCGGAGCTCGGCACAGACCGCGAGCACGCCGTGAATCACGTTGTTCTTGAACGCGGTGACGAGCGCCGGATCTCCGGCTTTGCCCTCGTCGAGGTTCACGTAGGCGATCTGCGTCAGCAGGTAGTCGAACCGGGGCGCCCACTTGCGCGCGCCGAGGCGCGCGGTCGTCGAGCAGTTGTCGATCATGTAAGCCACGCCACGGGCGTGCATGTACGGGTTCAACGAGTCCACCGACTCGATCACCGACTCGTTCGCGGCCTCCGAGTACGGGTGGTCGTGCGCGAGCAAGATGTCGATCTGCGCTGTCATCGTGGCGATGTACACGCCCGCCGTGAACGGGTGTACGGGGATCTCCTTCTCGACGCGTTTGGCGCGCACGCCCGCGCCGACTTTCCACGTCTCCGTGCCGTCGATCTTGCCCATCGGCCGGTGCTTGAGACGCTCACCCGCCAACACGACGCCGCGGATCTCGTTGCCGCTCGAGACCTCGTCGTAGATCTCGTCGAGGACCTCCTTCGCCGCCGGATACGCCGCGGTGTACGCGCGCTCGAACTCCGCCTTGCCGGCGGTGTCGAGCCCCTCGTATACGGCGAGGATGCCGCGCTTCGAGATCGTCTTCGAGATAGGACCGGTAATCGACTCGGCCGAGTTGAGAAATGCCGCCTCCTTGCTCATCCCCTGCCCCACGAACCGGCGGTAGAGGCTCTCGATGATGCCGTGCACGGCGCCGAGCAAGATGCCGCGCTCGCCGTAGATGTCCGACTTGAACTCGGACTCGAGCGTGGTCTCGAACGTGTAGGGCGAGCCGAGCGCCACCGACCAGCCGAGCGCGTAGTCGGTCGCGCGGCCGTCGATGTCCTGGTGGATCGCGATGCTGGCGTTGATGCCGGCGCCGTTGACCTCTTTGCCCTGCACGTAAAGCCGGCGCACCGACGGGCCCATGCCCTTGGGGCACACGGCGATGACGTTGATGTTGGCGGGCAGCTTGGCGCCCACGTTCCTGAGGTGGCCGATCAGGAAGCCGTGCGACAGCCCCAGCGTCGAGCCCGGACGCAGGCTCTCGAACACGCGCGGGAAAAGCTCGCCCTGCGCGGCGTCGGAGATCAGGAGCAGCGCGATGTCCGACTCGCGGATGGTCGCGAACATCTCCCCCAGCGTTCCGTCCTGCTCGGAGAACCCGGCCTTGCGCGCCTCGTCCATCGACGAGCTGCCGGCGCGAAGCCCGACCTTCACCTTGATTCCGGTGCCGGCGAGCGAGTCGCGCAGGTTCTGGGCCTGCGCCGGTCCTTGCGAGCCCCAGCCGATGACGCCGATCTGCTTGACGCCCGCGAACGCCTTGGCCAGCAGCGGAAACAGGTGCCGCCCGCCTTTGACGATCTGCTCGCTGCGATCGCCCATCTTGACCGTGTCGACGCTGAACAACTTGGACGAAAAGCTCATGACGACCTCCAAGCACTGAAGACGTTGCCTGACGTTTGAACGGCATTCAGGATACGGCACCGCTGTCATTGCGTAAAATGCATTGTTGGCACATCACTGTTGCGTCTCGTGCAATACTGGGAACCGCCCGCGATGGACTACGACGCGCTCCGGCTGTTCGCACATTTGGCGCAAAGCTTGCGGTTTTCCCGCACCAGCCGCGAGTGCCACGTCAGCCCCTCAGCGCTGTCACGCACCGTGCAGCGGCTCGAGCGCGAGACCGGCTGGCCGCTGCTCGAGCGCGATCGGCGCACGGTGCGGCTGACCGCGGAGGGGACCCGGTTCGCCGAGCACGCGCGCGACACGCTCGGGCGCTGGCAGCGGCTCAAGGGCGATCTCGCGGACCGGCGCGAGCACCTGGCGGGTGAGATCTCGATCTTCGCGTCGGTGACCGCGTGCCAGAGCTTCCTGCCCGAGCTGTTGTCCGATTTCCGCCAGCGCCACCCCGGCATCCACATCCAGCTCGAAACCGGCTACGCGGCGGACGCGCTCGAACGCCTGACCGAAGGCCGCGCCGACGTCAGCGTCGCCGCGCTGCCGCCCACGTTACCGCGCGCGCTGGTCGCGCGGCCGCTGTTGCGGACGCCCCTCGTGTTCGCGGCGCCGCGCGCCGCGTGTGAGGTCGAGCGGCTGTGCCACCGCCGGCCGCTGCCGTGGGTCGAGCTGCCGGTGGTGCTGCCCGCGTCAGGCCAGGCGCGCGCCGACGCCGATCGCTGGTTCCGCCGTCGTCGGATCGCCCCCGACGTCTACGGCGAGCTACCGGGCAGCGAGGCCATCCTCGCGCTCGTGAGCCTGGGCTGCGGCGTGGGTGTGGTGCCGCGTCTCGTGCTCGACGAGAGCCCGCTCGCGAGCAAGGTCCGGGTGCTCGACGTCGACGACGGCGGCGATCCGCTGGGCGAGTTCCGGGTTGGCGTCTGCACGCAACGCAAGAAGCTCACCTCGCCGCTCGTTCGCGCGTTCTGGGAGTCGATCGCGGCTACTTCATCGGGGGACGTCGCTCGCTGAAGCTCCCGAAGGTCGGCGGCAGGTTCGGACAGCCGCCGTGCGCCGCGCGTGGAGAGGCGGCGCGTCAGGTGGACACCGGCGAGGTCACCGCGCCGGTCGCCGATGACGACACCGCGGCGGCGTACTTGGCCATCACGCCGGTCTTGTAGCGGGGCCCCGGCGGCTTCCAACCCGGTTTGCGCGACTCGAGGTCGGCGGCGACGTCGAGCCGGCGCGCGTCGACGTCGAGCGTGATCGAATCGCCGTCGCGCACGAACGCGATCGGGCCGCCCACCTGCGCCTCGGGCGCGACGTGGCCGACCATGAAGCCGTGGGTGGCGCCCGAGAACCGGCCGTCGGTCAGCAGCACGACGCTGTCGTCCAGCTTCTGGCCGACGAGCGCGCCGGTGACGCCCAGCATCTCGCGCATGCCGGGCCCGCCCTTCGGGCCCTCGTACCGGATGACGACCACGTCGCCCGGCTTGATCTCGCGCTTCTGGACCGCGGCGAAACACGCCTCCTCGCAGTCGAACACGCGGGCCGGGCCGGTGTGCTTGCGGCGGGTGTGGCCCGCGAGCTTGACGACGCCGCCCTCGGGCGCGAGCGAGCCGCGGACGATCGCAAACCCGCCGGTCGCGCTGATCGGCTTGTCGAGCGGACGAACCACCTGCTGCCCCGCGGTCTCCTCGGCGTTCTTCACCTCGACGGTAATGCTGCGGCCGCTCACGGTCAGGCTCTCCTTGAGCAAGCCCGCCTCGAGCAGCCGGCGCGCGACCAGCCGCACGCCACCCGCGCGGTCGAGGTCCGCGGCCATGAACCGGCCACCCGGCACGAGATCCGTGAGCGTCGGCGTCTTGGCGGCGATCAGGTCGAAGTCGTCGAGCGTGAGCGCGACGCCCGCCTCGCGCGCGATCGCCATCAGGTGCAACACCGCGTTGGTCGAGCCCGCGGTCGCGGCGACCGCCGTGATGGCGTTGTCGAACGCGGCGCGGGTGAGGATCTGGCTCGGGCGCAGGTCCTCGGCGACGAGGCGCATGACGATCTCGCCCGCGCGCACCGCGGCGGCGCCCTTGCGCACGTCGACGGCGGGCACGTCGTTGAGGCCCATCGCCGACAGCCCCAGCATCTCCCCCGCCATCGACATCGTGTTGGCGGTGAACTGGCCGCCGCACGCGCCCACCGCCTCGAACACGTCCTGGATCGTGACCGCCTTGCCGCGGAAGTTGCCCGGCATGATGGTGCCGCCGTACAGCATCAGCCCCGGTACGTCGAGGCGCGCCAGCGCCATCAGCGTTCCCGGGATGGTCTTGTCGCAACCCGACAGCGCGACCACGCCGTCGCACATCGCGCCGCGCACGGCCAGCTCGATGGAGTCCGCGATCACCTCGCGCGACACCAGCGACGCGCGCATGCCCTCGGTGCCCATGCTGATGCCGTCGGAGACGACGACGGTGTTGAACTCGATCGGCGTGCCGCCGGCGGCGCGCACGCCCTCCTTCACCTTGGCTGCCAGCTCGCGCAGGTGGAGATTGCACGGCGTCGCGTCGGTCCAGGTGTTGGCGATCGCGATGAGCGGCCGTTCCAAATCAGCGTCGTTGAGCCCGGTTGCCTTCAGCATCGCGCGCGCGGGAGCGCGGTCGATGCCCTTCTTGATGGCGTCACTTCGCAAAACGCGACGCTTATACCACGCGATCCGCGCGTCGACTTCACGCGCCGGTAGCCGCTCTCGCGCGAAGCGCGCGTGTGCGGCTACCACCTGCAACAATCTCCTGCCTAGTAGCTGACGGAAGGAAACCCGCGTGCGGGCCGCGCGAACAGGTATCCCTGAAGCGCGTGCGCGCCCAGCGCATCCACGCAGTCGCGTTCGGCCGCGGTCTCGACTCCCTCGGCCACGAACTGCATCCCAAGATCGGCGGACAGCTCGGCGATAGCGCGTACCAGCTTCTGCTTGACGGCGGAGACGTCGACGCCCCGGACGAGCGACATGTCCGCTTTGACGACATCGGGCTCGATGACCGCGAGGCTCGACAGACCGGCGTACCCCGCGCCTAGGTCGTCCACCGCGATTCGATACCCGAGCTGGCGCAGGCGTCCCACCCGTTCCGTGAGCCCACCCACGGCCTCAAGCGCCGTCCGCTCGGTGATTTCGAGGACGATGCGGTGCGCGAACTCGGCGAGCGGCGCGCGCTCGTCGAACAGTCCGTCGTCGGCGAGCTCGGCGGGATGCAGGTTCACGAACACCAGCGCCGAGCTGGGAGCCATGGGGATCATGGCCGCGACCAGACGGCGAACCGCGCGTCCCAGCTCCGCGACGCGTCCGAGCCGCTCCGCCGCGTCGAATAGATCCGTAGGATTGCGGAGCGTCGGTTCGTCTGTCCGAACCAAGGTCTCATAGGCGAGGACGGTTCGATCCCGCCAAGAAACGATCGGTTGAGTCGCAATCCACAGCTGCTCCAGCGCTAGCGCGTATCGCGCTTCGAGCCCCGCCCGATCGCCGATCGGCCGCGCGCCCAATTCAGGCGCCGCGTCCCGGCGAGCGACCGCCAATCGGTGCCACCCGACCGCCCGCTTGAGCACATCCAGCAACTCGACCGAATCGACGGGCTTGACCAGGTATCGGAAGGCTCCGTATTCCACCGCGTCGATCGCGCTGGCGAGGTCGGGACTGCCGGTCAAGAACACGAACGGCACGTCCAAATCCTTCGCGCGAATGGCGCGAAGCAGTCCGCGCCCATCCATGCCCGGCATCCGGAGGTCGCTGATGATCGCGTCGAACGGCGTGGTGAGAGCCTTCTCGATCGCCTCACCACCGCCACTGGCGCGGGTCACCAGGTATCCCTGCCGCGACAGGATCCGTTCTGTCGCGCGCGCAACCAGCACCTCGTCGTCGACCACGAGCACGGCTGGACCTTCCGGTCGGACCTCACGCTGCACGATGACGCTGTCCACGCGTTCATCGTTTCACACCGCGCACCTTTGCACAACGACGACAGCTCGCGCGGATTGCGCAACCGTTTGATGGCGCAATCCGCGAGTTTCAAAGCGAGTTACTAATGTGCTTTGAAACTCGCGTTGCGCGGAGGTATCGCGTTATTCGTTTACGGAGTGACCGCGCCCGACATACCGTCCTCGCGATACCCGTGCGTGGTGCAGTATTGCATCTGATCGGCATGCGTCTCGCAGCTGCGCGGAACGTCGAACTGTGACGTATAGGAGATCATGGGGATGACCGGCGAGCCCTCTAGCGTCACCCCGGCCGCGTCGGTGACGCGGACGTCGATCGCCAAGTTGCCGCCGAAGGGATGCCGGGTGGCCAACGTGGTGCTGGTGTCGTTGTTCCAGGTGAACCCGGCGACGCAGTCACGATAAGACGTCGTCTGTAAACAGGCACCCACCGAATGGTAGGTGACCTCTCCCGCAAATACCGACACGTTGATGCTGGTGGCGCCGTCATCGTTCGTGCCGGCCGTGCACACCGTAATCCAGTTGAACCCGGTCGCGTCGCTGCGCGCTGCGCAGCTGCCCACGCTCGGATCAACTGAATCAGCAGTCACGTCGCGAACGTCGGCGATCGACCAGGCGCTGCTCCCGGAGGCTGCAGATGCCGACACCCGGGCCAGCGGAAACGTCAGGGCCTTGCCCCAACTTCCGCTCACCGAGGCCGACTGCATGCCCCCCGACCAGGTTGCGTCCTCGCGATAGAGCACGTTGCCCGCGCTGTCGAGCACCTCGCTCGCGTCCGACCCGGTGTAGGCCGAATCGAAGGCGTCGCCGGTGAACGCAAACGCAGACTCGACCATGACCGTCGCATCGCCGGCGTTGTTCCGCACGTCGAAGTCGCCCGGCCGCACGTTCCCAACGTCGACGTGGATCGCGTGTTGCCCGATCGCGCCGAACGTGTGTGTGAAGTGACAGGTGACGACGCTACCCGCGTCGACCCACATGTCCACGGCCCGGTCGACGACCTGACCGTCGACCGACAGCACGCAATCCGCCTGGGCGCCGAGATCGCCCCGGATCTCGCTCACGGTCGCGGCGATGGACACCGGCAGCCCGTTCGGAGCGCTGCGCGGCAACTCGATGTGACTGACCGTGAGGTCGGGGCGGTATTGCACGACATCGTCGACGACGATACGATCCATGCCGCGGTCGATTCCGCTAATCGTCGCGTCCACGCGGATCGCTTGGCCGTGGACGAGATTGCCGAGCGCGGCGGAAAAGTACCCGCCCGAGCGCGGCTTGAACTTCAACTCGTCGTGGCGCTTCCGGTTCAGGCCGGTGATGTCCACGCCCAACTTCTCGAGGGTGCCCGGTGGTGTCGACCCGTCGTCGAACGTGCCGGTGGTTACCTCGAGCAGTGCGGTGCGATTGGCATCCAGCAAGGTTCGGACTTCGAGCCGCGCGTTCCCGGCTCGGTTGCGACGGTAACGATGCTGGTGCCGATAGTGCCGGCAGCGCTTTTCGAAGCCACGGCCTCGATCCCGATTGGGATCGAGCGCGGGCGCGCACTCGCCGTCCTCGGCCGCGCTCAAAGCAGCGTCCTCTTGCAGCGCTGCGCCGTCGTCGGCCATCTCGCCGCAGCCCACCAGCGCCGCGGCCATGAGAATCGAGAGCGTTCGCCAGCCGCGCCGACGTTGCCCGTTGGTCCCTACCCCTGAAGTCACTTTCCCTGCCGTGCCCATGTGCGTTTTCTCCTTTGCGGTAACCCGGCCGACTCGAAGAGTCCCGTTGGCTTTGCGTCCCCCGATCGCTCGGGGTTTGCCGTTGTCACAAGCTGGTCCACACCAGTCGCGCAAATAATATGCAGTAAGCGAGCCAACGTAATTTTTTAAGACATATGTTTCGAAATGCGACCTTAGCTGGAGCGTTGGTGGCGTTAGTTGCCGCGTTGGCAACGAATGTGCTGTGCCACAAACAACGGCTCTGTTTCATTTACCAATTTGAAACATCTATTTTTGATTAGTCACACGTTGTTTCGAAACATCTTTATGTATCAGTAAATCGTGCCGAAGCGATGGCATGTAACTCATCTGCAATGTTTCGAAGCTCGTGGAGACGCGAGTGCGGCCTCAATTGATCGACGGGCGCTCCGATTCCTATGGCAGGATTGGCGACACTCGTAATGGCCGACAAGCCGCAATCAAGGAAGACCGACAAGAAGCGGAAGACGCGCTGGGTGCGGCCGGCGGTGCGAAGCGGGCGGCTGTTCGAATCGAACAGTCTTTCGTGCGGCAAAAGTTCTCCCGGTTTGCCCGAGTGCCAGGAACAGAATGCGACCTCGTCGTGAACGGTTGCTAGGCTGACGTCAGCCGTCCCGAACCGGTCAAGTATCGTGCGGCACAGGCCGATGCTTCATAGCGAAGCGCCGCGCGAACAATGAACACCGATCGCATTCGATTGATTGGTTCGAGCGGGGCTTGCGTCGTTGCGCGCGTCGACCCAGCAAGGCCGCATCTGCGACTTCGACCTGATCAGGGACCGACGGGAGGATCGTCTTAGCTATGCGCAGCGCCACGAGATCGTACTTTGTTGCCGGGTTGCTCGCGGCCGTCGGCCTCTCGGCCGCGCCCGCGCGGGCACATGACTGGGGAACACCCGGGTTGGACGCGACCCATGCTCGGCTGTCGGATGAGCGCTCCGGAGCGCTGTTCGCGGATCGTCGATGGACGTCGGCCGGCGCCGGCGCGCGCATGCTCGCCAGCCCGGTCGTGGCGGACGGGTTCGTGGTCACGTCGGATCTCGGTGGCTCCGTGAAGGCCATGCGGGAGGACGACGGACAGGTCGTTTGGCAAACCTCCGTCGGCTCTTCGGTGCAGGGGACGCCCGCGCTGATCCGCGGTCGCGTGTACGTGCCGACTCTGGGCAATAACGTGACGGCTCTCCACCTGGCAGACGGCACGGTGGCATGGACGCGCGACGTCGGTGGCATGACGTTGTCGTCGCCGACGCCGATCGACGACGATATCGTGGTCGCCGTCGGGTTTCCGCAGCGGCACATCGCGCGGCTGTCGGGCCTCACCGGCGAGCTCATCTGGCAAAGCCCTCCGGTGATGGCGCAGTTTGGCAATACGTCGCCCGCGGTCGCCGCGGGCGTCGTCGTCGTGGGCAGCAATGGCGGCAAATACTACGGCTTCGACGCGGTGACCGGACTTCTGCGCTGGGACTACGCGGGGGATGGAATCGTTCACCTCGCGGCGCCGCTGCTAGCGGCCGGGCGCGTGTACATGGCGGGTGGTGGCGACAGCGGGCGCGTGCACGCGGTGGACCTGGCGACCGGGACGCCGCTGGCGGGATGGCCGGTGGAGCTGCCGGCACCCGAGCCCGACATCGTGGGGAGCCGGATGGGCCGGCAGCGGGCGGTGTCGTCGTTCGTGTCCCTCGGCGGGACGCTGGTGATTCAGACCCGACTCGACGACGCCCTCGACACCAACGCGGACGGAGCGATCGACCTCTACCTGTCGCGGGAGACGGTGCTCGCGCTCGACGCGGCAAGCGGCGCGCTCGTCTGGCAGCAGCCGGTGGCGCGCGCCGAGCTGAAAGATCCGAACGAGGTTCCGAAGTTGTTCGTGTGTCCCACTCCCGCGGCGTACGCAACCGACGCGGGCGCGCCGCTGCTGGCCGTGACGTCGTCGCTGGACGCGGTGCTGTTCGTGCTGGACGCGGCCAGCGGGCGAGAGCGGGCGCGACATGCGACCGCGGGGGCCGCGCTGGCCTCGCCGGTGATGACCAATGGGCGCGTCATCACGAGCGCGATGAGCGGAACCACTCAGGCGCTGACCTCCAGCACCAACCATGCCCCGGCGGCGCCCACCCCGGCGACGTATCCGGTGCCGCTCGACAGCGCGAACCTGGTCTTGCGCTGGCTGCCGGGCGTCGACCCCGACGGCGAGCTCGCCAGTTACCAACTGCGAATCGACGCCGACGGCGAGCTGCTCGAGAACTGGCAGCAAGAGCTTCCGCTCGCGGCGGGTGCGACCTCCGCCCGCCTGGCTGCGGCCCTGCAAACCGGCGTGGTGTACAGCTTTGCGCTTCGCGCGCGGGACGCGCGTGGCGCGTGGTCGCCCTGGTCGGACAAGGGGACCTTCACGGTGGTCGAGAATCCGCCGGTGACCGTCGGGGGCAAGTCGGTCACCGGTCTCGCGGACGCGCTGGCGCTGGCGACGCCGGGCGACGTCGTCAAGCTCGGGGCCGGGACGTACCGGCTCTCCGAGACGATGGTCGTTCGGGGCGGCGTCTCGATTCAGGGCGCGGGTGCCGGGCGAACGTTGCTGGATGCCTCCGGGCTCGGCACCGGCATCGTCTTCGACGGCAGCGACGGGGCTCACCGAACCCAGCTCGAGGGCGTGACGGTGGCTGGCGCGGACACTTGCGTTCGTGTCGGCGAGGGAACCACGGGAGTGAGCCTGTCGCACGTCGTGGTGCGGGACTGTCCCACGCACGGCGTGTCGGTCGCCGCGACTGGCGGCGCGGAGCTCACCAACGCCACGTTGGTCGGGAACGGCGCTGCGGTGAACGCGTCTGGAAGCACCCGCGTGAAGAACAGCTTGCTCACAGACAACGGCACGGCGCTGCAGGCGGCGAAGCCCGCGGCGATCGTCAGCAGCTACAACGACCTCCACGGAAACCAGACCAATTACTCCGCTGTGGAGGCAGGGACCGGCGACCTGGCGATCGCGGTGACGTTCGCGGACGCCACCCAACACGACCTGCGCATCCTCGTCGCACAGGCGACGACCGACCGGGGTGATCCCGCCGATGCCGTCGGCGACGAGCCGGCGCCGAACGGCGGTCGCATCAACCTGGGCGCGTTTGGCGGCACCTCCGACGCAGAGAAGAGCGCGCTCTCGAGGACGGATACCGGATCGCTCCCCGGCGCCACGCCGGTGTCGGATCCGAAACCCGTTGTTCAGCCACCGGCCGACGAGCCCGACCCGTCATCCGAGTCGGGTGGATGCGCGTTGGGCGGGCAATTCGGCGCCGACGGGGTCAGCGGTATCCTCCTCGTTTGCTGGCTGGCACGCCGCCGCACCCGCCGTCGTTATCGTTAGCGCGCGGGCGTTAATCGATTTTCGCGACCGGCGGCCGCGAGCGGCCGTAAGACGAGTTTCGAAACTTCAGGTTTCCGCTCGTCAAACCCAGGCGACTTTGCTGGTCACCGCGGCCGTGACTCGCTTCGCGACACCACCTTCGAGCTTTGAAACTGTCGTATCGATTTATCTGCAAACTCGATTGTTGTGACGCCTAGCGACTTATGCAAACGTGGCGGACAATACCTGGTCGGGATCCGATGGCGCTGCCACTCAACGAGCTGGATGGGATGCTTCTCGACCGTCCGCATTTGGACGCCTACGCGGAAGCATTGCGCCGTACCGTGACGCCGGCTTCTGTGGTTTACGACCTCAAGGCGGGAACCGGACTGCTGTCCTTGATCGCGTGTCGACTCGGAGCACGCCGGGTATTCGCCGTCGAGCGTACGGCCGCCGCCGAAATTGTGATCGAGGCAGCCAAAGACAACGGCTACGCCGGCCGAATCGTCGTGCTTCACGCGCCACCCACGCAGACGACGTCGCACGAACACGTCGATGTGGTGGTGTCACCTGTCCACAAGATGCCGCTCAGTTATCCGACAGACATCGTCGATCTGGCTGCCGCTTGGCATCGAGTCGCCTCACCCGACACACACCTGCTACCCGAAGCGTGTACGCTCTGGTTCGCGGTCGTTTCCGCGCCCGAGGCGTTCGCGCGAACGCAGGCTGCCCGGAACGGGCCGCCCTATGGACTCGATCTTCGATCGACCTCCCGCTACATGGAGAACAGTCCACAACCAATCCGGAGTGGGTCGGAGTGCCTGCTCGGCGAACCGGTGCAATGGTCGCGGCTCGAGTTTCGCAGTATGAGCGCGTTCCGGCCCCGCGGTGGCGGGACCTTCACAGTCGTTGCCGGGGGCACCGCACACGGGCTTCTCGCATGGTTGGACACGGAAATCACGGACGAGATCGGGGTTTCGAATTCGCCGGGTTCAGGGGGTGCAGCCGCGAGCCAGGTCTTCTTTCCCTGGCCGGAGTCGGTCGCGCTGGAACCTGGCGATCAGGTAGAGGTCGGGTTGCGGGGAGACCTGGTTGCCGGCCAGATGGTTTGGACCTGGACGACCGAGATACGCGCCCAGCGGGGAGACACCTCGGGCTTTCGGCACGCCCGGCAGAGCTCGTTCTTGAGCGCGCCCGTCTCCCGAGAAACGTTGCGCAAAAGGTCAGTGACGTTCGTTCCCAACTTGTCGACCAGCGGGCAGCTGGTCCTCGAGGTGCTCGGAAAGGTTCGGCCTGGTGCAACCGTCGGCGATCTCGCAGGTGAGCTGCAAGCCGCGCATCCGGCAGTTTTCAACTCGCGAGACGAGGCTCACGGCTTCGTGGCGGCGGTCTGCGAGCGCTATGCCTCGCCGAACGGCCGCGGCGACAGCTGAGCCGTTTCCCCGTCCCGCCGGGGCGCGCTCATAGCGAGCCCTCCAACACGCCCCGCTTGATGCTGGCCGTGCGGCACACGAAGGGATCGATCCCCGTGTACTGGCCTGAGGCTGTGAACGCCGCTCCGCGCGGGCGCGCGCAATAGGCCTTGTCGGGACACGGAGCGCAGGTGTGGTAGTCGGCGGTGCGGAGTCCGCGAATCTTCTGGAAGACGGGAGCGTCTCGCCAGATGTCGGCGAACGATCGTTCGCGAATGTTCCCGGCGCGCCACGGTACGGAGATGCAGGGCGTGACGTCGCCGTTCGCGAGCACGGCGCAGTTCCCGCGCGCGCAATTGCACGGACCCACTTCCGTCGCCGCGGGACGGGGACGATCGGAGATCAGGTCGCGCAGCGGCCCGCGATGAAGTTGGACGAGCTGTTCGTCATCGACGCGGGTCTGGAGACTGCCGGTCGTGCCGTCGTGCCTCGACGTGATCGTCAAATCTATCTGGTATGGGTATCCGAGCGCCTCCGCATTCTCGCGCATGGCCGCGAGCTCGTGGGCGTTCTGGCGCATGACGATGAACTTGAGACGCACCGCGAGGCCTGCCGCGCGAACCCGCGCAATCCCGTGCCAGGTCCGGCGAAACGATCCCGGAGTTTGCGTGATGCCGTCGTGAACCGCCGCGGTCGCCCCGTAAAGCGAGACGCTGAGCCCCAGGATGTTGCGATAGCCCGCCAGCCGCGCCGAAACCCCAGGCCGGAGCAGCGTCCCGTTGGTGAGGAGCTGGACGGCAAAGTGGAGGTCCCGCGCGCGGTCCAGGACCTCGAACAGGTGCGGGTAGGAGAAAATCTCTCCCCCCGTCAATCCGAGGAACAGACCCCCGGCCTCCCGAATGTCCCCCAGCAGACGCAACACCTCGGCCAGCGACAACGAATCCGAGCTTTCACCGGGCTGGCAACGCGGACGGTCTCGGTCGAAGTTGTAGCAATGCAGGCAGCGAATGTTGCACTCGAGCGACAGCTCGATCATCACATTGAGCGGAACCGTCCGTTCGAACGCGGTTTGCTGGACGGCGCTCAACATGGCGTAGCCGTCCCCAAACGCTGCCATCGAATCGCCGTCACAGACCGGTGCGCTCATCGTCCCATCATGCGCAGGAGCGGGGTCGCGGCGAGCGAGCCGACCAGTCGGGCAAGGTTGCCGAGCCGGCCAGGAACCGAACGGGTGGTACCGTCGCGCGAGACCGCGGACACGCGACCGAGGATTTCGTAGCGATGCCCGTTTTGGAAGCGCTCGAACCGCGACGTTGCGTCACCTTTCGTCAGGTACGTCATAGGGCCGCCCGCGTCACCCGTGCGTCGTACGAGCCGGTGACAGACCAGCAGATCATCGTCGGCCGATGGGCCGGGAGACCAGTACAAGAGGATGTCGCCGACCTCCAGCTTGGATTCGTCGACCGCCTCGACGAACAGCACGTCGCCGGGGCGCAGCCAGGGGCTCATGCTGGATCCCTTCGACTGCGATGCGTACTTGCCGTGCTTTTGGAGCAGCGCCCGGAACTCGGAGATCATCTCCCGCGTGCTCGACGCCGGCGCTTTGCGGCCGGCAGGTCCGAGGTGGGGCGTGAGCTTGCGAAAGATCTCCTTTGCAGCCGCCGACTTGGTCAGGCTCGCCTCGACTGACCGGACCTCACCGCACAGTTGAACTGCGACCCCCAAGTTTTCGCGCACGGTCGTGGGGTCGGTGGCGAAGGCCAGGAAGCAGCCCAGGAGCCGCAACGTCGCCTCCGGCGAGGTCATGGGCGTGATGGTGGGGCCGGAAGACGCCTGCGCGAGGAACGCCAGCGCGCGCAACGGCCAACTGCGCATCGAAGTTCCGCCACGCGCGAAGTCGCCCCAGAACGGCGTTCCGAACACGCGCCAGCCTTCCTCCATCTTGCGCACCACGCAGATCTCGTCGGAAAGGACGTCGTCCGGGTCCAGCGCTTTGCGGGCCAGGGTCGTCTTGCCCGCGCCGCTCGGGCCCGGGAAAATGAAGCCGAACTCGTCGCGACGGAAGCCGCAGCCGTGGATCATCACCCCCCCGAGGTGCGGGAGCAGCGTCGCCCACACCACGCGCAGGAGGCAGTCCACCGCGAACGGGTTCATCGCGCAGCGCCCCTGGCCTCGATAGGGCCCACGTCTCGCCCGCGTGGACGCGAGCTTCACCGACAGATCCCAGCGACGGATGGTGATCTCGCGTCCCGCCGCCGAGACCACGAGCGGCGCCTCTTCCCACACGGGGCGCTCTCCCCGGCCTTTGCTGGCGCTCGCCGCCGACACGAATTCCAGCCGCAGCGACACATCGCGAGCGACGCCAGGCGCCACCGGCATCTCGAACGCGCGATAGCGCGCCCGCATCTGCGCGATGAACAGCGGGGGCGCGCCCAGGAGCTCGATGTGGCCGACGACCCCCCCGATCGAGAGCATCAGCTCGCTGGACCTATCGCCGCCCGCCCTCATGACGACGTAGCCGCGGGTTTCTTCGTGTGGGATCGCGTCGCCACGTTCTTCCTCCTCGCTACTCCAGCTTGCCCAAGGCGCTGCGCGCCGCCGAGCGAACGTCCTTCGCTGGATCACGCGCCTCGACGCGCTTGAGGTCTGCGAGGACGACATGCGCCGCCGCGCGCCCTCCGGGCAGATTGCCGAGCTCGCCAAGTGCCCACGCGGCGTTCTGGCGAACGTAGGGGCTCGAATCGCCCAGCAGTCGTCCGAACTGCGGTGCCAAGTCCGCCGACGCCAATTTCCCGAGCTCACGCGTCGAGAAAGCACGGACGCGTTCGTTGGGGTCGGAGCGCGCGCTTTCGAGCAGCGCCGGGCGGTAGCGGTCGGGCGCGTCTCGGAAACCGAAATCGAGGCGCACGACCGTGTCCGCGTCCTTCTGCAGGATCGCGCCTCGCCAGGCGTCGATCGTCGCACGCACTTCCTTGGCCCGTTCGTCCGCCGTTTCCGCCGACCTCGCGCCAGCGTCGTGGCTCGCCGATGGGTAAGACCGGAGCGGCGCCTGCCACTCGTTGGAGAGCCGGCTCGTTTGCGCCGGAGCGTGGGCCCGGCCGATCACGAAGCGCAGCCCAACTGCGACGCTCGCCACGCCGACGGCGCCGACCAACAACCGCCGTTTCCACTTCGTCCCCATTTCGTCACCGTGTGCCGTCCGGCGCGACCTTCCAAGAGTCGACGACCAAGACGGCTTTGCCGACCAGATCCTCGAGCAGCTCGGAAACGGCATCGCGCAGCTCGTCGTCGGCAGCATCGTATTCGTCCGCGAGCGCCGCGACGATCTCGGCGACCGTCCGCGGAGCCTCTAGCAGCTCCCATACCCGAGCTGCGGTCTCGTTGAGCAGGTGGACTTCCCGCCGCTGCGGGTCGACGACGATGGTTTCTTCGGCGAGTCGCTGATAGGGGAGAGCCATGTCCCTGCGCCATGTGCGCGACACATCTGTTGTCACGATTCGACCCATGTCATCGACTCCGAGCGTCCATCCCGTCCGCGAGTGCCCCCACCCACTCCTCTTCCCGACCGTCATCGGAGCGCGGCACCAGTACTTTAGTTGTTCGGACAGGCGGTTAGCAATTGCCGTGACACTCGTTGGTTGCCGTTTCTCGTGGTCCAGCGCGCTGGAGGAAATGCCGGGCGTGGCCGCCTAATCAATAACTCCCGGGCTCATGATTCGAAACTCACGGTCTCACGGGAGTTTCGAAGCACTAAACTCTGATGGCGCAACAGTTGATTCCGAGTGAGTCACAACGGGTGTCACTTCGGGCTTCGAAACTCACGCGCCTGAGCGTTGCGTAAAAAGTGGTGCGCCGGCCGGCGACTTGAAAGCCCCCGGTGATATACGTTTCCTGCATGTTGTCGGCGCTCACCGTCAGGCGGCTTGGATTATTGGCCTGGAGCACGGCGCTCGGTGCAATGGGCTGTGCGGGGATCCCTTGGCCAGATGAGCCCGGCATTCCGGTCGAGCTCGGCCGAGCGGACAACGTAAACGCCGAGGAGGCCTTCTCGGCAGCGATGGTGGCTCGCCGCCGAGCAACGAATCTCCCCGAATTGACGGTCGCCAGTGGTCGGCAGGGCGAGATTCGGGCGCTAGCCGAGGCGCTCCAGGCGGGCAAGATTTCCGCGCTGGGTGCCCGTGAAGAGGCCATTAAATGGGGCCGTTCCTCGTACGGCCGCGAGGTAAAGGCCTACCTCGTCGACTGCGCCGCCGGGGCTGGAATGTCGATTCCGGAGGCGCTCGCGAAGGTTCCTGGCGCAGCGATCGCGTACGCCGCAGCACACTTCAGACCGCGTTCATTTGCAAGCACGCAATGCGCTCTCCTGGTGGTCGTCCCTGGTGATTCGGGCCCGAGCGTTGAGCAGATCAACTAGTTACGTACGCAGAGTGACGCTCGCCGAGGAGGTTACGGTCTTTCATAGCGGCCGTTGCCATGAGGTGCATTGGCCGGTGTCGCTCGACTGGGTTGCATTGAGAATTCTCGAGCGACTCTATTTGCCATTGGTCGCCAGCGATTTGTCGAGCTGCAATCTTGTTGAAGCAGCTGGCGTCCCTGTGGTTTTGTAACAGCGTATCAGCGGTCAGTGAAACTGGGGGGAGGTGGTGATCATGCGGAATGACAGCGTTACGCTGCGAAGTCACATCTTACGAACCGACGTACGTGCCGAGCAGCCGGTGGTGTTGGTGGTTGGCAGCGACGTGGGGTGCCAACCAGACTGGGCGGGAAGAGTCACGAGCTTCAGCGAGACGCTCGTCGTTGGTCGGAGGGCTACCGGACAAGCCCAGGAATGTTCGCTCGTGCTCCGAGATCCGACCATCTCGTCGCGGCATCTGAGCATCTCTCGAACGTCGGCAGGCGAGTTCGAGCTGAGCGATCTCGGCAGCACCAACGGAACCTACGTGAACGGCGATCGGGTGAAGTTTCCGGTCAGGCTTCAAGACGGCGCGGTCATCTTCGTTGGAAGTCACGTGCTGGTGTTCCGTACCGCCTTGCTCAATCACATCGAGGCCATCGGGCACGAGGCGGAATCGCCGCTCGGATCCGTCCCCACCGTCAGTCCCACCTTCGCCGCGACCTGTCGGAGAATGCGCCTGCTCGCGGCGACCTCGGAGGACGTGCTCTTGATGGGCGAGATGGGAGTTGGCAAGGAGCTGTATGCCCGCGCCATTCATCGTGCGAGCGGCCGCAAAGGCGCATTCGTAACCGTCGACTGCGTGGCAACACCTTCAGAACATTTGGAAACCGAGCTGTTTGGACCGTCAGCTGGCGTGCTGGCCCCTACCGCGACCGGGAAGCCGGGACTCATCGAACAAGCTGAGCGCGGCACGCTGTTTCTCGACGAGATCGGCGAGCTTCCAGCCGCCATCCAGGCCAGGGTGCTCAAGTTCACCGAGCACCAACGGCTCGGCGTTCCGTGGCCCACACATTCGCGGGATGTCGACGTGAGAATCATCGCGGCGACGAGCCGCGCGGCACCGTCCGGAGATTCGAGCGGACTGCGCCCTGATCTCGTGGCCCACTTCGGGGCCGACGCGATCTCGGTTCCTCCCCTCCGCGACCGCGTCGAGGACATCGGGGCCTTCGCCCACGGGCTGGTTGCGGGCCAGCGGAAGCCCTTCGAGCTGGCGGCGTTTCAAGCGCTGTGCCTCTACACGTGGCCGGGGAACATTCGCGAGCTGTGCCGGACGCTCGCCTCCGCCGCGGCGCTGGCGCAGGGATCGGATCGGATCGGTTTCGAGCATTTGCCCTCTTCGATCTTCGCCACGCCGCAGATCCGCTCCGTCACTCGACGGCGCCGGCCTCGCCCATCCCCGACGGTCCAGGAGCTCGAAGTTCTGTTGCGCCGACATCACGGCAACGTGCTGCGGGTCTCGCGTGAGCTCGACCGCAAGCCTGCCGTCGTCTATCGATGGGCCCGCAGGTTTGGACTGGCGGTCAAGGGCTTCCGCGCGCACGGCCAGTAGCATCGCGCCCCTCGCCGCCCCGTGCGCCGCGGTAGCTTCAGCGAAAATCGCGGAGGTGGCGGCGGCCAGTCCGGGTCTTGGGGCCGTCGTTGGCCTGTTGGCACTCGACGCAGAGCTCGACGTAGGGAAGCAGATCGAGGCGCTTGGGCGCGATCGGTTCGTCGCACTCCATGCACAGCCCGAAGGAGTCGGGATCGTCGTCGAGGCGCGCGAGCGCGGCCACCACGTGAGCGAGCACGTCGGCTCGGTTCCGGTTGCGCCCTGAAGCAATCGCCTGCGACATCTCGCCGAGTGGCTGCTCGTCCTCGTCGGTGCCGACGTCGGCCGCGTCCTTGCGGCCGGGCTCGAGCTCTATGTCGCCCTCGGCGAGGATCTCCGCCTTGAGATCCTTCAGACGCTGCCGGAAACGCGCCAGGGCGGCCGCTTGCATCCCGATCTCAATAGCTCACGGACGGCGCCCGGGCACACGACCACGCGCCCAAAAACACGAACGGACGCGTGCAGTCGACCTGGACGCGTCCGTCGCCGCCGGTGAACACGTACGCCCGTTTCCACGGCATGCGCGCCTGCTTGGACATCCGGGCCGAACAGCGTGCCCCGCGCGCGCCGCACGCCACCGCGTGCGCGGTCGACTCGAGCGCCGGCTCATCCGCGTACACGTTGTAGAAGCTGGCAATCCCGATCGGAATCGCGATGATCGCGAGCGCACGGGAGAGCCAGCGCATCGCCGCGCCCGACTACGGCGAGGGAACCTGCGCGACGGCCGCGGCCGCCTGCTTCGCAGGCGCGAGGCCCTTGGCGCCGTACCACGCGATGTAGAGGTAGCAGAGCACCGGGATGATGAAACCGTAGTGAATGCCGATCGCGTCCGCGAGCGCGCCCTGCAACACCGGCACCAGTGCGCCGCCCACGATCGCCATGCACAGGATGCCCGAGCCTTGGCTTGTGTGCTTGCCGAGGCCGTCGATCGCGACCGTGAAGATGGTGGGGAACATGATCGAGTTGAAGAGCCCGACCGCGATCACCGACCACATCGCGACCTTACCCGTGGTCGCCATCGTCAGCAGCACGAGCGCGACCGCCGCCAACGCGTGGACGGTCAACACCTTGGTCGGCTTGTACATCCGCAGCGTCGCGGTGCCGATGAAACGTCCCACCATCGCGCCGCCCCAGTAGAACGACACCAGCTTGGCGCCCTCGGCCTCGGTCAGGCCGCCGATGGTGGGCTCCTTGAAGTAGTTGACGAGGAAGCTGCCGATCGCCACCTCGCCGCCGACGTAGAGGAAGATGGCGATCGCGCCCAGCACGAGGTGGCGGTAGCCCCACGCGCTCTTGTGCGACTCGCCGCCGGTGTCCACGACCGACGGCGTGACGTCCTCGATCTTGGGCAGCTTGAACATCGCGATCGCGATCGCGAGCAAGACCAGCGCACCCGCCAGACCGAGGTACGGGTTCTGGACCGACGACGCCTCGGCCAGGCGGTAGGCGTCGGCCGCCGTCGGGCTCATTTGCGCGATCTCGGCGGCCGACTTTGCCGCGGTCGACAGGATCAGCAGTGAGCCGAACTGGGGTGCGATCGTGGTCCCGAGCGAGTTGAACGCCTGCGTCAGCGTGAGCCGCGCCGAGGCGGTACGAGGGTTGCCGAGCACGGCGACGAAAGGGTTGGCGGCGACCTGTAGGAGCGTGATGCCCGACGCGAGCACGAACAGCGCCAGCAGGAAAAGCGCGTACGAACGGGCGCCGGCCGCGGGATAGAACAGCAGGCATCCGACCGCCGCGCCGCCGAGCCCGATGATGATGCCGTTTTTGTACCCGAACCGGGTCACGATCCTCCCGGACGGCAGCGACATCACGAAGTACGCGGTGAAAAAGGCGAACTGGATCAACATCGCCTTGGCGTAGTTCAGCTCGAACACCGCCTTGAGGTGCGGGATGATGATGTCGTTCAAGCAGGTGAGGAAACCCCACATGAAGAACAGCGTCGTCAGCACCGCTAGCGGGGCGTTGTAGTTCACGGCGGGCCCGGCGGACGAAGCGCGTACGGAGGCGACGGGAGCAGGTACGGTTCCAGCCATTTTGTCCTTCAAACGCGCTGAACGCGCGAGAGCCGCGACCATAGACCGGCGCCACGCGCCTGGTCAACGACCGCAACAAATTGTAGGTGGCTGGATCCGACTACGAGACGGCGGGATGCGAGGGGCTGGTCGGAGTGGCCGGCTTCTTGTCGGGCAGTATGATGTTGAGCTCGAGCACGTCGGTGCCGCCGCTGTGGTCGAGGTTCACGCTCACATTGCCGAGGTCGATGAGCTCGTAGCGCGCGATCACGGCGAGCAGCTCCTGCTGCAGCTGCGGCAGGTAGTCGGGCGCGCCCGAGCGCGGGCCGACCCGCTCGCGCGCCACGATGATCGACAGCCGGTCCCTGGCGAGCGTGGCCGTCCGGGGACGGCGGCGAAAGTAGTCGAAGAACGACATGGTGGTCCTCCCGTCTGCCCTTAACCGAAGAGCCGGTTGAAGAAGCCGCGCTTCTCGTCCTCGATGAAGCGGTGCTCGAGCTCCTGGCCCAGGAACCGGGTCACCACGTCGAGGTAGGCCTGCGCGACGTCGGTGGTCTCGTCGAGAATCGCGGGCGTGCCCTTGTTGGACGACTGCAGGATCGCCTTCGACTCCGGGATCACGCCCAGGAGGGGGATGCCGAGCAGCTCGAGCACGTCGGCGACGCTCAACATCTCGCCGCGCTTGACCATCGCGGGCGAGTAGCGCGTGAGCAGGAGGTGCGAACGGATCGCGGTCCCGCCCGCCTCGGCGCGGCTGGTCTTGGCGGCGAGCAGCCCGAGCACGCGGTCGGAGTCGCGCACCGACGACACCTCGGGGTTGGTGACGACGATCGCCTCGTCGGCGAAGTACATCGCCATCTGCGCGCCCTTCTCGATGCCGGCGGGCGAGTCGCAGATGATGTAATCGAAGCCCATCTGCTTGAGCTCGTCGATCACGCGGCCGACGCCCTCGGGATCGAGCGCGTCCTTGTCGCGGGTCTGCGACGCGGGCAACACGTGCAGCGTATCCACGCGCTTGTCGCGGATCAGCGCCGTGTGCAGCTTGGCCTCGCCGCGGATCACGTTGACGAAGTCGTAGACGACGCGCCGCTCGCACCCCATCACCAGGTCGAGGTTGCGCAGCCCGACGTCGAAATCGATCGCCACGACCTTCTTGCCCTGCATGGCGATACCGGTCGAGATGTTCGCGCTGGTGGTGGTCTTGCCCACCCCACCCTTGCCGGAAGTGACGACGACGACTTTGGACACTGGGGAGCCTCCCTTCGCAGCGTCGGGAAAATCCCGCCGCCCTGCTGCTGTGAGTCCATTTGATGGGCGATTGCGCCCACTGCCAAATTATTTTCCTGGTTAGTTCGAAGTCTGGCGTCGAGATGAACGCGAAGCCTTCCACGGCCCGGGACGAATGAGCCCGTCGCGGGTCGAAGCCTGCGGCTTGCCCGCCGGCGGCTTTCGCCGCGGGATCGACGCCGCCGCCTTCCTCCAGGGCCCTGGGATGATCAGAGCGCCGCGATACGGCACTCGCGGCCCTCGAGGTAGATCTGCACGGGCTTGCCCCGCAGCTTGGCCGGGATCTCGTCGGCCGTCATGTAGAGGTTACCGATCGCGATCAGCTCCGCCTCCATCTTCTGACAGAAGATGCGCGCCCCGGGCAGACCCTGCGCCCCCGCGATCGCGCGCCCGCGCAGCGTGTTGTAGATGTGGACGTGGCCGTCCGCCATCACCTGCGCGCCGGGGTTCACGGGCGCGAGCACGACGAGGTCGTTGTTCTGCGCGTAGACGACCTGTCCGCCGCGGACCGGCTTCGTCACCACCACCGGACCGCCATGGGCGGTCCGCACGGCGACCGGCGTGGCGATCGCGGGCGGCGGCGCCGGTGGCGCGGTCGCGACCGGCATCGCCGGCGGCGTGGCCGCGGGGGGAGGGGGCGGCGGTGGCTCGGCCGCTCGACGCGCCGGCTCGGGCAGGCGCGGCGGCTCGGCCACGCGCGGCGCCGGTGCGCGCGGCGGCTCGACCGATCGCGGCGGCGGCGTCACCGCGTCGCTGCCGTCGTCGGCGGCGCGGGTCTTGAGCGGCGCCGTCTGCAGGATGCCGAGCCCGACCATGGCGATCGCACCCACCAGCGCCTCGGGCACGTTGATCGCGCCCACCGGGACCAGCCTGAAGCTCCGCATCAGGCTGATGAGCGCGGTCAGCGCCAGCGCGCCCGGCTGTTCGAGCGCGCCGAAGTCCAGCAGCACCGGCGCGTTCAGGAACAGCTGCGGCCGCTGCGCGATCCTGCGCCGTAGCGGCCGCTCGATCGACATGAGGTCGGTCGTGTGCAGCCGCATCACCGCCAGCGGGGCCATCGTCCCCTTGAGCTCGAACGCCGCTTGCCGTTTCACCGCCGCCGCGATGACGGCGTCCTGTGCCTGCGAGTCGGGGGACTCCATCTGCGCCCCATTCTGCGGCCCCCAGGACGGGCGTCAATTTTGTGCGAGACGCCGGCTCAGCCCGGGCAGCCGTGGGTGGGGTCGGGTATGCCGGGGATGCACATCGCGCAAGAGACGGAGAGGCTCAGGTTGTCGGGCGGCGTCGCAGCGCGGACGGTCTCGACCAGGTACTGATCGGTGGCACAACCGTTTTCCCCACGCATGACGTCGACACCCGTTCCCGCAGCCAGCCGCCAGCAAGGCGCCGCGCCACCGCTGTCGGCACAGGCGCGCAACGTGTGCCGAACCGCCTGTCCGTTCTCGTCGGGAACTTGTTCGATGACCGTGCAGTCCTCGATCGTGGACTTAGTACGCCGCGCGATCTCTCCCGCCACGCACCTCGGCTTGAGAAAGTCGGATAGCTTGGCGGCGATCGTGCTCAGCGCCGGGCCGAAGTCCGACTCGCAGATCGAGTATTCGTTACCGCCGAATTGCCTGACCAGCTGTCGGGTCCGGATCCCGGGAGCGGCGAAGCTGCCGTCGGCGGCGGTGCACGAGGGCTCGATGTCGGGCCACGGCGGCTCGGTGGTGTCCCCGGGCTTTTTCCACTTCTCGTTGAACGTGTCCGCCGGTCCTTGAATCGACGCCACCAGAATCTGGCTCGCCGGATCCGGCTTGAGTGCCTTGATGGCGGCAGCGAACGTCGCGACCGGAATGAGCTGGCCGCGCTCCTCGGCAGGCACACAGTTGTTGTACGTGACCGTGTCCGTCACGAGGCCGTTCGGTGCCGAGCGTACCGGCGGCGCACTGCCACAGAGGTACCCGAATTCGGCGCATCGGAAGTTTCCTGGCGGGCCCAGCCGAGACGACATCTTGAAGTCGGTGGTTTGGTTGTAGAAGTCGGGCGGGTTCGCCGCCGAGCAGTCATCCTCGTTGGTGATCATCACGATGCCGAGATAGGCGCTTTCGCGCAGGAAGTCGGCGTTGGTGGCGGGCGCCGAACGACCATCGGCGCCCAGCGCGCGAACGACGGAGTAGAGCTGGTTCTCGTAGCCGCAGCCCTTGTCGCCGAGCGGCGCGATGCACTGGAACACTTCGGTGATGTCGCCGGTGAAGTTGTTTTCCGGCGTCGCCCCGCCTGTGCTGGCGATGAAGTGCGCGCCATCGGCTAGTCCTGTGGACGTGCACCCGACCGCGTTGGCGGCGACGCCAAAATGAAATTCACCGTTGTCGCCGCCGGTCGCGTTGCAGGCGTCGGTGTCGCTGGTGCCGGTGCCCATGTCGGACGACACGACCGCGATATGGAGGTCAGGAAGCCCGCCGCGTATCGCCTTCAACACATCCATGAAGCGCGGCAGGTTTCGCCGCAGGTTGTCCTGTGAGCGGGCCATCGACAACGAGTTGTCGACCATGAACAGGATGTCGATCTTGCGGTTGAGCGTCTCCTGAAACGTGAGCGTCGTCGTGCGCGACGCGGTGATTGTCGGCGCCTCCAACGAGTGCGAGTTGCACGCGGTAAGCGCGACCAGGGTAGCGGACACAGCGGTGGCGTAGAGGGCGCGCAGTGCGCGCCAGCGGCGAGGCGTCATGGGAACCTCCTCCTCGATCGGGTAGTCCCGACGTGGGTTTTGGATCGGTCACAAAAACACACCGCAACCGGCGGGCCAGCGACACGCCCGCACCGATGTGCGGCTACCGGCCCAACCGCACCAACTCGGTTGGCGTTGCGCTCAAGCGCGTTGCATGAACGAAGTTGGCGGTGGCTTCAGCCGGCGCGACGTCGCACGGCCTGGGCGAGCGAGCGGAACCGGGTCGGCGCCTGGGCGAGTGCGAGCTTGTCCGAGCGCGACAGGCGCTTGACCGCGCGCTCGATGCGCAGCGCGGTGCCTTGGTCGCGGAAGCGGCGCGTGGCCAGCAGCTCGAGTGGGCCGCGGCCGCGCGTGTAGCGGGCGCCGCGCCCGGCGTCGTGGGCGGCGAGACGCGCGGCGACGTCGACCGCGATGCCGCAGTACACCGTCCCGTCGTTGCAACGCGCGAGGTAGACGCTCCAGGCCAAGCTGGGCCCATGCTAAGGCAAGCGATGCGGGCGGGCGAATTCGCCCCGCGGCGGGAGGGACTTGCCATCAGGGCCGGAGGAGCAACACGCTTCCGCTTGCATGCCGCCAATCCGTGCGTTATACACTGAACCACATGGTTCAGTATTCGAAGTCCCGGCTCGATGTCTCGTTCGCCGCGCTGTCAGACGTCACCCGACGTGGCGTCCTGGAGCAGCTCGGACGTGAAGACGCCTCGATCACGACCCTCGCCGAGAAGTTTCACATGACCCTCACGGGCATGAAGAAGCACGTCGGCGTCTTGGAGCAGGCCGGGCTCGTCACCACCGAGAAGGTCGGACGCGTGAGGACCTGCAAGCTCGGTCCGCGCCGACTACAGGAAGAGGCGGCGTGGATCGAGAGCCACCGCCAGCTCTGGGACTCACGCTTCGACGAGTTGGACAAGGTTGTCGAAGATCTGAAAAACAAGGAGATCATCCATGGACGCAAGAAGAGAGACTGAACCCGCCCCGATGAAGAACCAGAACCGCACGACGGTGGAACGAAAGTCCGAGCGTGAGCTGGTCGTCACGCGAACCTTCAATGCCCCGGCGCGCATCGTGTTCGAGGCGTGGACCAAGCCCGAGCTGTTCAAGCGGTGGTGGGTACCGAAGTCGGCCGGCATGTCCCTGCTTTCCTGCGAGATGGATGTCCGGGTCGGGGGCAAGTACCGTCTCGTGTTCGCCAGCGACCCGAAGCCCATGGAGTTCTTCGGTAGCTACATCGAAGTGACGCCGCACTCACGCCTGGTCTGGAGTAACGACGAAAGTGAAGACGGTCCCGTTACCACGGTGACCTTCGAGGAAAAAGCTGGCCAGACGTTGCTGGTCATGCGCGACCTCTATCCCTCGAAGGAAGCCCTCGACGGTGGCGCGGGGAGCTTGGATGGGATGCCCGAGACGTTCGAGCAACTGGACGAACTTATCGTCACCCTGGGCGCGAGCGTGGGACGGTCCTGAAGTCGTCGATCGCGGTCGGCCGCCCGGCTCTTCACGACCGTCAGGGCAGCGAGGTCTCGCCCATCAGGAACTGGTCGACGCCGCGGGCGGCGGCGCGGCCTTCCTGGATGGCCCACACGATCAGCGACTGGCCGCGGGACATGTCACCGGCGGCGAACACGCCGGCGACACTGGTCGCCTTGGTGGCGTCGTCGACGGCCACGTTGCCGCGCCCGTCCAGGCGCACGCCCAGCTCGGCCAGCAGGCCCGGCTTCTCGGGGCCGACGAAGCCCATCGCCAGCAGCACGAGCTCGGCCGGCCACACCTTCTCGGTGCCCGGCTTCTCCTTCATGGCGAACCGACCGTCGCCGTTCTTCACCCACTCGACCTCGACGGTGTGCAGCTGCTTGACGTTGCCGCCCGCGTCGCCGACCAGACGCTTGGTCACGGTCACGTAGCGGCGCGGGTCGGCGCCGTAGAGCGCGGCCGCCTCTTCCTGGCCGTAGTCCAGCTTGTACACGCGCGGCCACTGCGGCCACGGGTTGTCGGACGCGCGCTGGAGCGGCGGACGGGGCAGGATCTCGAACTGCACCAGGCTCTTGCAGCCGTGGCGAAGCGCGGTGCCCACGCAGTCGGTGCCGGTGTCGCCGCCGCCGACGACGATGACGTGTTTGCCCTTGGCGTCGATGAACTGACGATCGGCGAAGTTGCTGTCGAGCAGGCTCTTGCAGCTCTTGAGCAGGAACTCCATCGCGAAGTGAACGCCGCCGAGGTTGCGGCCCTCGACCTGCAGATCGCGGGGCGCGGTCGCGCCGCCCGCGAGCACCACCGCGTCGAACTCGGTGCGCAGCTTGTTGGTCGGGTAGTTCTTGCCCACCCAAGTGTTGGTGACGAAGCTGACGCCCTCCTCGGCCATCAGCTTCACGCGCCGGTCTACGATGCGCTTCTCCAGCTTCATGGGCGGGATGCCGTACATCAGCAGGCCGCCAATGCGGTCGTCGCGCTCGAACACGGTGACGGTGTGGCCGCCGCTGTTCAGCTGCGCCGCGGCCGCGAGGCCCGCGGGCCCGGAGCCCACGACCGCGACCTTCTTGCCCGTGCGCGTGCCGGGCCGCTGCGCGACCACCCACCCCGCTTCGAAGCCCTTGTCGATGATCGCAGCCTCGATGCTCTTGATGGTCACCGCCGGCTCGTTGATGCCGAGCACGCACGATCCCTCACACGGCGCCGGACAGACCCGGCCGGTGAACTCGGGGAAGTTGTTGGTCTTGTGCAGCCGGACGAGCGCTTCCTGCCACTGGCCGCGATAGACGAGGTCGTTCCACTCGGGGATGAGGTTGTTGATGGGGCAGCCCGATGCGCCGCCCGGCAGCTGCGTCCCCGTGTGGCAGAACGGAACGCCGCAGTCCATGCAGCGCGCACCCTGCTCCTTCAGCGCCGTCTCGGGCAGGTGATCGTGGAACTCGAGCCAGTCACGCACGCGCGCCTTGGGATCGCGACCCGGCGGCTCGAGCCGCGGATACTCCATGAACCCGGTCAGCTTGCCCACGCGCGGCTACTTTCCACCGAGCCGCGCGCCGCTGCGCGAGTTCTCGGAGAACGCGGCCATCTCGGCCTCTTCCTGTGACAGCCCCGCCGCCAGCATCTTCTTCTGCGCCGCGAGCACGCGCGCGTAGTCGTTGGGCATCACGCGCACGAACTGCGGCACGAGCTGCTTCCACGACGCGAGGATGTCCTGGGCGCGCGCGCTGCCGGTCACCTGCGCGTGCCGCGACACGAGCCCGTGCACGATCGCGATCTCGTCCGCGTCCTCGAGCGGCGCCAGCGTCACCATCTCCTTGTTGCAGCGACGCGCGAACGAGCGCGCCTCGTCGTCCAGCACGTAGGCGACGCCGCCCGACATGCCGGCGGCGAAGTTGCGACCGGTGGGGCCGAGGATGACGGCGCGGCCGCCGGTCATGTATTCGCAGCCATGGTCGCCGACGCCTTCGACGACCGCGCTGGCGCCGCTGTTGCGGACGCAGAACCGCTCGCCCGCGACGCCGCGGATGTACGCCTCACCGGCGGTCGCGCCGTAGAGCGCGACGTTGCCGATGATGATGTTCTCTTCAGCGACGAAGGTCGCGGCCTTGGGCGGGTAGACGATGAGCTTGCCGCCCGACAGCCCCTTGCCGAGGTAGTCGTTGGCGTCGCCCTCCAGCGTCAGCGTCATGCCGCGCGGCACGAACGCGCCGAAGCTCTGGCCGGCCGAGCCGGTGAAGTGCAGCTTTATGGTGTCCTCGGGCAGGCCCTCGGGACCGCGCGCGCGCGTGAGCTCGCTGCCGGTGATGGTTCCGACCACGCGGTTGACGTTGCGAATCGGGATGCTGGCCTCGACCTTGTCGCCGCGTTCGATCGCCGGCTTGCAGAGCGGCAGGATGGTCGTCATGTCGAGCGACGCCTCGAGCCCGTGGTCCTGACGCTCGGTGCAGTAGCGGCCCACGTCGTCGCCGGCGTCGGGCTGGTAGAGGATCTGCGAGAAGTCGAGGCCGCGCGCCTTCCAGTGGTCGACCGCCGGGCGCATCTCGATGCACTCGGTGTGGCCGATCATCTCGTTGACGGTGCGGAAGCCGAGCTCGGCCATCAGCTCGCGCGCCTCCTCCGCGACGAAGCGCATGAAGTTGACGGCGTGATCGGGCGAGCCGGTGAACTTCTTGCGCAGCTCCGGGTTCTGCGTCGCCACGCCCACCGGACAGGTGTTGAGGTGGCAGACGCGCATCATGATGCAGCCGACGGCCACGAGTGGCGCGGTCGAGAACCCGTACTCCTCGGCGCCCAGCAGCGCCGCGACGATGACGTCGCGCCCGGTCTTGAGCTGGCCGTCGGTCTCGACCACGATCCGGCTCCGTAGGTTGTTGAGCACCAGCACCTGGTGTGTCTCCGCGAGCCCGAGCTCCCACGGCACGCCCGCGTGCTTGATGCTGGTGAGCGGCGACGCGCCGGTGCCGCCGTCGTGGCCGCTGATGAGCACCAGGTCCGCGTGCGCCTTGGCCACGCCCGCGGCGATGGTGCCGACGCCCACCTCGGCCACCAGCTTGACGCTGATGCGCGCGCGCGGGTTGGCGTTCTTGAGGTCGTGGATGAGCTGCGCGAGATCCTCGATCGAATAGATGTCGTGGTGGGGCGGCGGCGAGATCAAGCCCACGCCCGGGGTCGAGAACCGGACTTTTGCAATCCAGGGGTAGACCTTGGTGCCGGGGAGCTGGCCGCCCTCGCCCGGCTTCGCGCCCTGCGCCATCTTGATCTGGATCTCGTCGGCGTTGACCAGGTAGTTGCTGGTGACCCCGAACCGGCCCGAGGCGACCTGCTTGATCGCGCTTCTGCGAGAATCGCCGTTGGCGTCGGGCACGTACCGCGCCGGGTCCTCGCCGCCCTCGCCGGTGTTGCTCTTGCCGCCGATGCGGTTCATCGCGATCGCGAGCGTCTCGTGCGCTTCGCTGCTGATCGACCCGTACGACATCGCGCCGGTCTTGAAGCGCTTGAGGATCGCCTCGACCGGCTCGACCTCCGCGAGCGGGATCGGCGTGCGCGGCGACGCGAGCCGCATCAGCCCGCGCAGCGTGCACAGGTTGGTCGACTGATCGTCGATGAGGCGCGAGTACTCCTTGAACGCCTTGTAGTCGCCGGTGCGGCAGGCGTGCTGCAGCTTGTGGATGCTGACCGGATTGAAAAGGTGGAACTCGCCGTTCTTGCGGTACTGGTACTGGCCGCCGGGGTCGAGGCTGTCGGTCGGCAGCGGGCGGGGTGGAAAAGCCCGGTGGTGGCGCTCGCGCACCTCTTCGAATATCTCGTCGAGGCCGATGCCGCCGACGCGCGACGCGGTCCAGGTGAAGTACTCCTCGACGAAGGTCTGGTTGAGCCCGATGGCCTCGAACACCTGCGCGCCGTGATAGCTCTGGATGGTCGAGATCCCCATCTTCGAGCACACCTTGACGATGCCCTTGCCGACCGCCTTGACGTACTTCAGCTCGGCTTTCTCGGCGCCGTGGCCGCCCTCATCGGGCAGCAGGCCCTGGCGGACCATGTCGTGCAGGCTCTCGAACGCGAGGTAGGGGTTGACCGCGCTCGCGCCGTAGCCGAGCAAGAGCGCGAAGTGGTGCACCTCGCGCGGCTCGCCGCTCTCGACGACCAGGCCGACGCGCGTGCGCGAGCCCTCGCGCAAGAGGTGATGCTGCACCGCCGCCACCGCCAGCAGCGACGGAATCGGCGCGCGCCCGGCGTCGTGGCCCCGGTCGGAGAGGATGATGATGTTGCAGCCGTCGGCGATCGCCTTGCTCGCCGCGGCCCGCAGCGCCTCGATACCCGCGCGCATCCCGTCGCCACCAGCGCTCACGTCGAACAGGGTGGGAAGCGTGATGGTCTTGAACCCGCGCGAACCGTTGACGCCGTTCAGGTGGCGCAGCTTCTCGAGCTCTTCGTTGCGGAGCACCGGCGTGGGCAGGCCGATCTGCATCGCCGACTTGGGCGTCGGCTCGAGCAGGTTGCCCTCGGGGCCGATCGACGTGTCGACCGCCATGATGATCTCTTCGCGGATGGCGTCGACCGGCGGGTTGGTCACCTGCGCGAACAACTGCTTGAAGTACGCATACAAGAGCTGCGGTCGGTTGGACAGCACCGCGAGCGGCGTGTCGGTCCCCATCGAGCCCGTCGCCTCGACGCCGTCGGTCGCCATCGGCGCGACCAACACCTTGAGGTCCTCGCTGGTGTAGCCGAACGCTTCTTGCCGCCGCAGCACGGTCGCGTGATCGGGCTCCATCACGGTTTCCGGCTTGGGCAGGTCGGCGATCGAGATCAGGTTCTCCTGCAGCCACAGGCCGTAGGGCGCGGCGGCCGCCATCTCGTCCTTGATCTCGTCGTCGCCGATGATGCGGCCCTGCGAGGTGTCGACCAGGAACATGCGGCCCGGCTGCAGCCGGCCCTTGGTCAGGATTCGTTCCGGCGGGAGGTCGAGCACGCCGACCTCCGACGCCATCACCACCAGGCCGTCCTTGGTGACGTAGTAGCGCGACGGGCGCAGGCCGTTGCGGTCGAGGGTGGCGCCGATGCGGATGCCGTCGGTGAACGCCACCGACGCCGGGCCGTCCCAGGGCTCCATCAGGCATCCGTGGAACTCGTAGAAGTCCTTGCGCGCCTTGGACATCGACTCGTGGTTCGACCACGGCTCGGGGATCATCATCATCATCGCGTGCGGCAGCGACCGCCCGGCGAGCACCAGGAGCTCGAGCACGTTGTCGAACATGCCCGAGTCGCTGCCGTCGGTGTCGACGACCGGAATGCACTTCTTGAGGTCGTCACCGAACAGCTTCGACGCGAACATGCTCTCGCGCGCGTGCATCCAGTTGACGTTGCCACGCAGCGTGTTGATCTCGCCGTTGTGGGCGACCATCCGGTAGGGATGCGCGCGCTGCCAGCTCGGGAAGGTGTTGGTAGAGAACCGCGAGTGCACCATCGCCAGCGCCGACTCGATGCGGTCGTCGGTGAGATCGGGATAGAACTCGGACAGCTGGTCGGAGTTCAGCATCCCCTTGTAGACGACCGTCCGGCACGACAGGCTCGGGATGTAGAAGTTGGCCTTCTCGGGGATTTCTAGGTGGCGGATGGCATGACGCGCGCGGCGGCGGATGACGTACAGCTTGCGTTCGAACGCGTCGTCGTCGGGCACGTCCGGGCCGCGGCCGACGAACAGCTGCTTGATGACCGGCTGCGACCGCTGCGCGGTGGGCCCGATCATGCTGTTGTCGGTCGGCACCTCGCGCCATCCGATAAACTTCTGTCCCTCGTCGCTGACGACGGTTTCGAACAGGTGCTCGCACGCGGCGCGGCTGCCCGGGTCGTTGGGCAGGAACACGACGCCGACGCCGTACTCTCCCGGGTTGGGCAGCGCGATCTTCGCGGGCGCCGCCACCTCCTGCGTGACCTCTTGAAGAAACCGATGCGGGATCTGCATCAGGATGCCGGCGCCGTCGCCGGTGTTCTTCTCGCAGCCGCAGGCGCCGCGGTGCTGCAGGTTCAGCAGGACTTCGATCGCATTGCTGACGATGCCGCGCGATTTCCGGCCTTTGAGATCGACCACGAAACCGACCCCGCAAGCGTCGTGTTCGTGCCGGGGATCGTAGAGGCCTTGCGCTTTCATCTCAGCTACTTTTCCGGAAATTATTGGTGGGCCCACTGTAGCACAGTGTGCGAGTGGCACCGTCTGGCGTCCGGCGAAGCTATCGGGTTTGACGCGCGGATGTAAAGAGGCTGTTTGTCGAGCGCTCGCGGGTCCGGCATTCTCCCCGCGACACGATGATCCATCCGCGGCTTTCTCTCGAAGCCAGCACGCTCGCGGCGCGTTATGCGTCGGGACAACTTCGTCCGAGCGAGGTGGCCGAAGTGGTGCTCGAGCGAATCGCGGCGCGCGGCGACGACGGCGTGTGGATCTCGAACACGCCGCGCGCGACGTTGCTCGCGGCGGCGCGCGCTGTCGAGGCGCGGCGCGCCGCCGGCGACCTGCTGCCGCTTTACGGGCTGCCGTTCGCGGTGAAGGACAACATCGACGTCGCGGGCGTGCCGACGACGGCCGCTTGCCCCGCGTTCGCGTACACGCCCGACACACACGCGCCGGTGGTCGCCAACCTGCTCGCGGCGGGCGCGCTATGCGTCGGGAAGACCAACCTCGACCAGTTCGCGACCGGGCTGGTCGGCGTGCGGTCGCCGTACGGGGTCGCGAAGAACCTGTTCGACGCCCGCTATATCGTCGGCGGCTCGAGCTCGGGATCGGGCGTGGCGGTGGGCGCGGGGCTGGTGAGCTTCGCGCTCGGCACCGACACCGCGGGCTCGGGACGGGTGCCGGCGGCCTTCAACAACATCGTCGGCATCAAGCCGAGCCGCGGCCTGCTGTCGGCCGCGGGCGTGGTGCCCGCGTGCCGTTCGCTCGACTGCGTGTCGGTGTTCGCGCTGACGGTCGAGGACGCGGCGCGCGTCGCCGATGTCGCGTGTGGGCAGGCCAGCAGCTTCGCGCCGGGCGCGCGGCCGCCGCGGTTCCGGTTCGGCGTGCTCGACCCGAACGCGGGCGGCGCCGACTTCCTCGGCGACGCTCGCGCGAAAGCGCTACACGAGCGGGTCCTCGCGCGGCTCGTCGAGCTGGGTGGGACCGAGGTCGTTCTCGACCCGGCGCCGTTCCACGACGCGGCCGCGCTGCTCTACGACGGACCGTTCGTGGCCGAACGCCTGATGGCGACCGGCCGGCTGCTCTCGGAGCGGCCCGAGGCGATCGACCCGGCGGTGCGCGAGATCCTCGAGGGCGCGACGCGGATTGACGGGCGGGCGGTGTTCGCGGCGCAAGCGGAGCTCGAGACGCTGCGCGTGCGGGCGCAGGCGCAGCTGGCGGGCGTCGACTTTCTGGTCGTCCCGACCACGCCGACCATCCTCGAGATCGCGGCGGTCGAGGCGGATCCACTGCGACGGAACGCGCAGCTCGGCCGCTATGTAAACTTCGTGAACCTGCTGGACCTGGCGGCGATCGCGGTGCCGGCGGGGTTCCGCGACGACGGGCTGCCCGCCGGCGCGACGTTGATCGCGCCCGCCGGCCGCGACGCCGCGCTGGCATCGTTCGCGTCGGCGCTCCATCGCGCGACGTCCGACACGCTGGGCGCGACCGGCGACCCTCTGCCGCCCGCCGAGCCGGCGACCGCAATGTCACCGCCGCCGCATTGGATCTCGATTGCGGTGGCCGGCGCGCACCTGTCGGGCCAGCCGCTCAACCACCAGCTGACCGCGCCCGGGGGACGATTCCTGCGCGCGGCGCGCACCGCGCCCGCCTATCGGCTGTACGCGCTGCCGGGCACCACACCTCCCAAGCCCGGCGTCGTGCGGGTTCGCGCGGGGGGCGTATCCCTGGAGGTCGAGGTGTGGTCGTTGCCGCCCGACGCGTTCGGCGCGTTCGTCGCCAAGGTGCCGCCGCCGCTCTGCATCGGATCGGTCGAGCTCGAGGACGGCTCGCGGGTGAGCGGGTTCCTGTGCGAGGGACATGCCACGGATGGTGCGCTGGACATCTCCTCGTTTGGCGGCTGGCGGAAGTTTCTATCTCGCTCAGACCCCTGAAAGGGTTCCGAACCTCCCGCGACCAGCTCCGACCGGCAAAGCCGGTCTCCGCTCGACGCGTGTCAAGAATTAACCCCGTCCCAGCGCTCCCGAAATAATCCGGCAACCTGCCCTCTCTATGCTGGCGGGCATGATGAAAAACCTCGCCGTCGCGGCCGCGCTCGTTTCCCTGACCCTGGCCGCGGCGAGCTGCCAGAAAGAGCCGCCCCCGCCGCCCGCTGGCGCCCCCCCGGCGGCGCCCGCGGCCCCGCCGCCCGCGCCCGCCAAACTCCCGCTGCGGGTCGGCTTCTCCGACTGGCCGGGGTGGACGGCGTTCGAGATTGGAATCCAGAAAGGCTGGTTCAAGGAGGCGGGCGTCGACGTCAAGTTCGACTGGTTCGAGTACGCGCCGTCGATGGAGGCGTTCGCGGCCGGCAAGGTCGACGCGGTCATGATGACGATGGGCGACGCGCTGGTCACCGGAGCGCCGGGCGCGCGCAGCGTCGCGATCCTCATCACCGACTACAGCAACGGCAACGACATGATCGTGGCCAAGAAGGGCATCGGCAGCCTCAAGGCGCTCAAGGGCAAGAAGGTCGGACTCGAGACTGGCCTCGTCGAGCACTTGATGTTGACCAAGGGGCTCGAGAAGATCGGGATGAAGATCGACGACGTCAAGCTCGTGAACGTCCCCACCCACCAGACCGCGCAGACGCTCGCGTCGGGCAGCGTCGACGCGATCGGCGCGTGGCAGCCCAACGCGGGGCAGGCGCTGAAAGCGGCCCCGGGGTCGAAGGCGATCCTGACCAGCGCGGACTTGCCGGGCCTCATCTACGACCTCGTGTGCGTGAGCCCGCAGAGCCTGTCCCAGCGCCGCGCCGACTGGGTCACCTTTGTCAAAGTCTGGAACCGAATCGTGACGTTCGTGCGCGACCCGGCAAACAAGGACGAGGCGGTCAAGATGATGGCGGGGCGCGCGAACGTCCCGCCCGAGGAGTACGCGAAGTACCTGCCGGGGACGCGGTTCCTGTCGCCCGCGGAGGCACAGGCGCGGTTCGAGAACAAGGACTCGCTCGAGTCGCTGTACGGCAGCGGCCGGGTCGCCGACGCGTTCAACGTCGCGAACAAGGTCTACAAAGAATCGCAGAAGGTGGACGGCTACATCGATGCGTCCCTGTCCAAAGAGGCGCTCGGCAGCGCGCCCGCGCTGGCGAAGGGGACGGCCGCGAAGTAGCCCGAGCCGGCCCCGGATGCGCGGAACCTGGACACGGCCGCTCGCCGGGCTGTCGCCCCGGGCGAGCGGCAGCTTCTGGGCGGCGTCGTTCCTGGCGCCGCTCGCGTTCTGGTGCGCGGTCAGCTACCTGCCGTTCCTGTGGCATCCGATGGTGCGCGTCGTCGATCCCGGCGACAGCGGCTGGATGACGGCGGGCGAGCTGGTCGAGCGCGCGGCGTTCACGAGCGAGAACGCCGAGGTCGCCGGGCGCGGCGGGCGGCCGGCGCGTGGGCGCTACGCGAACCCGGTGTTTCTGCCCGCGCCGCACGAGGTGGCGCGCGCGCTGGTCACCGGGTTCACGACACCGCCCGCGCGCCCCGAGGAGCCGTGGCTGCACCAGAGTCTGTGGCACAGCATCCAGGTGATCTTCTGGGGTTTCCTGCTGTCGTCGCTGGTGGGCGTGCCGCTCGGCATCCTGTGCGGCGCGCTGCCGATCATGGGGCGGCTGACGGAGCCGTTCATCGAGTTCTTTCGCTACCTGCCCGCGCCCGCGTTTGGCGCGCTCGCGGTCGCGGTGATGGGGATCGAGGACGCGCCCAAGGTCGCGATCATCTTCATCGGGACGTTCTTCCAGCAGGTGCTGGTCATCGCCAACACCACGCGCCGGATCGATCCGGCGCTGCTGGAGGCGGCTGAAACCTTGGGCGCGTCGCGGAGGCAGCTCGTCACGCGCGTGATCGTCCCCGGCGTCATCACCGAAATCTACACCGACATGCGCGTGCTGCTCGGGTGGGCGTGGACGTATCTGATCGTCGCCGAGCTCATCGGCGTGAGCTCGGGCATCACCTACTTCATCAATCAGCAGGCGAAATACCGCGCGTACGACCGGGTGTTCGCGTCGATCATCTTGATCGGGCTCATTGGCCTCCTGACCGACATCGTGCTCGCGTCGCTCGGGCGGCAGATCTTCCCGTGGACGAAGACCGCGCGCGAGGGGTGGTTGTCGCGCCTCCTGGCGCGGATGCGGGGCGGTGACGACGCGCCCGATCCCGAGGCGAAGGCGGGGGATCCGGCGGCGAAGACGACGGAGCCGGCGGCGAAAGCGGCGGAGGGGGCGCGGGCATGACGGCGGCCCCGAGCTATCTGCATCAGGCGCCCGAGGTGTCGGCGCGGTTCGCGCGCATCAAGCAGCGGCCCGTGATCCTGGAGGTGCGGGGGCTGACCAAGACCTTCGTTGCGCCGGGGCGGGCGGCGACCACCGCGCTCGACAACGTCTCGTTCCAGGCCCACCGGCGCGAGCTCGTGTGCGTGATCGGGCCGTCGGGCTGCGGAAAGTCGACGCTGGCGCGGCTCTGCGCTGGGCTCGAGGAACCGACCGCGGGCGAGATGCTGCTCGACGGGAAACCGATTCACGGGCCCGGCCCGGACCGCGGCATGGTGTTCCAGAGCTACACGCTGTTCCCATGGCTGACCGTGCTCAAGAACGTGATGTTTGGCCTCGAGATGGGCAGCTCCGCCGGCGGCGACGCCGAGCGCGACGCGCGCACCTGGCTCGACCTGGTGGGGTTGTCGGCGTTCGCGTCCGCTTACCCGCATCAGCTGTCGGGTGGCATGAAACAGCGGGTCGCGATCGCGCGCGCGCTCGCCAACCGCCCGCGCATGTTGCTGATGGACGAGCCGTTCGGCGCGCTCGACGCGCAGACGCGTGCGCAGATGCAGTCGTACCTGCTGCAGATCTGGAAACAGGTCGACATCACCATCCTGTTCATCACCCACGATCTCGACGAGGCGGTGTACCTCGCCGACCGGATCCTGATCCTGGACGCGAACCCCGGGCGCGTGCGCGAGCTGATGGAGGTGCCCGTGCCGCGGCCGCGCCGGCCCGATCAGTTCCTGTCGGCGGCTTTTCTCGCGGCGAGGCGCCATCTGGAGGAGTTGATTCACCCGCGGGCCATCGAGCTCGCTGATAATCTGCCTCGCTTCCACATGACCGACGCCGGAGACGACGTGGAATGAAGTTCGAGGACACGCTGACAGGCGGCCAGGCCTGGTCGCGGCGGATGCGCCGTCATCAGCGGCTGCGTATCACCGACGTCGAGGGACGTGCGTGTGTGTCGGCGCTGCTCTACAACGCGCGCGATCCGATCGAGCGCTACAACATGCCCGACACCCTCAAGGCGCAGTACACGGCGTTCCTGACCGCGGGGCGGGTGTTGTACTCGGACATGGGCCGGGTGCTCGCTTCCTTGGTCGATGACAGCTGCGGCTGGCACGACACGATCTCGGGCGTGGGTGGTGCGGAGGCGCGGTTCGGCGAGGGGTCGTACCAGAAGCTCCGCAACGACTTTCACCGCAACGGGCGCGACAACCTGGTGGTGGAGCTCGCCAAACACGGGCTCGGCAAGCGCGACGTGGTCGCGAACGTCAACTTCTTCGTGCGCATCGGCGTCGACGGCGAAGGGCGTCTCGGCTGGGTGGCGAACAACAGCAAGCCGGGCGCGACGGTCGAGCTGCGGTTCGAGATGGACACGCTGGTGGTGCTGTCGAACACGCCGCACCCGATGGATCCCGCGCCCGAGTACCGGCCGTCACGGGTCGCGCTCGCGATCTTGGACGGGCCACCACCGGGGGCCGACGACCCTTGCCGGCGGTCGCGGCCCGAGAACGGGCGCGGGTTCGCGCTCACCGAGGCGTATGCCGCCGAGATGGAGGGCGCATGAGCGTGGCGAGCCCTGCGTCGCGACCGCAGCCGATCGTCGACGTCGTGCTGCCCGCCGGGGAGGGCTGGACCCACGAGCTCGGGCCCGGCGATCTGTTCCGGATCGTCGATCTCGAGGGCAACCAGGCGGTCGACACGCTGTTCTTCAACGCGCTCGACGTCGACGAGCGCTATAGCGCGACCGAGACCATCCGGGCGCAGGCGAGCCTTTACCTCACGACCGGCACGCGGCTCTTGTCGAGCGAGGGGCGTGCGCTCTGCACCATCGTCGACGACACCTGCGGTCGCCACGACACGATCGGAGGGGCGTGCTCGGCCGAGAGCAACCAGGTCCGCTACGCGCTCGAGAAGAAGCACATGCACAACTGCCGCGACAGCTTTCTGCTCGCGCTTTCGCGCTACGGCGGCGGCATGGGCAAGCGCGACCTGCCGAACAACATCAACTTCTTCATGAACGTCCCGGTGACGCCGGCGGGCGAGCTGACGTTCGCCGACGGCGTGTCGGGGCCGGGACGCTACGTCGAGATGCGCGCGGAGATGGACGTGCTGGTGCTGATCTCGAACTGCCCGCAGCTCAACAACCCGTGCAACGCCTACAACCCGACGCCGGTGAGGTTGCAGGTGTGGCGGCCGACGGTCTGACCCGCTTGTTCGGCAAGGTCCTGGTCGCGAACCGGGGGGCGATCGCGCTGCGGATCCTGCGCACGCTGCGACGGATGGGGATCGGCTCGGTCGCGGTGTATTCCGACCCCGACGCGGGCGCGCTGCACGTGGGCGCCGCCGACGAAGCGGTATCGATCGGTGGCGTCACGCCGGCGGAGAGCTACCTCGCGATCGAGCGCGTGCTGGGCGCCGCGAAGCAAACTGGCGCCGACGCGATCCATCCGGGATACGGGTTCCTGGCCGAGAACGCCGAGTTCGCGGAGCGATGTGAGGCCGCCGGCATCGCGTTCATCGGGCCGACCCCCGAGCAGATGCGGGCGTTCGGGCTCAAGCACACCGCGCGGGAGCTGGCGACACGAGCGGCGCTGCCGCTCCTGCCCGGGACGGGTTTGCTCGCGGGACCGCCCGAGGCGCTCGCGGCCGCGAGCGCGATCGGCTACCCGGTGATGCTCAAGAGCACGGCGGGAGGCGGCGGGATCGGCATGCGCCGGTGCGCGAACGCGAACGAGCTGGCCGCCGCGTACGACTCGGTCGTGCGGCTCGCGGACATGCACTTCAAGGATGCGGGCGTCTACCTCGAAAAGCTGGTCGATCCCGCGCGCCACGTCGAGGTTCAGATCTTCGGTGACGGGCGAGGCAAGGTGCTCGCGCTCGGCCAACGCGACTGCTCGCTGCAGCGGCGCAACCAGAAGGTCGTGGAGGAGACGCCGCCGCCCGGGCTCGACGACGACACGCGCGCGGCGATGGACGCGGCCGCGGCCCGGCTGGGCGCCGCCGCCAGTTACCGATCGGCGGGCACGGTGGAGTTCGTGGTCGACGCGCGCTCGGGTGGGTTCTACTTCCTCGAGGTCAACACCCGCATCCAGGTCGAACACGGCGTCACCGAGGAGGTGACCGGAATCGATCTCATCGAGTGGATGGTGCGGGTCGCCGCGGGCGAGCCACTGCCGGTCGACGTGGCGCCGCCGCCGGTTGGCGCCGCGATCCAGGCACGAATCTACGCCGAGGATCCGGCGCGCGATTTCCGGCCCAGCGCGGGCGTGCTGACCGAGGCGGCATTCCCGAACGACGTGCGCGTCGAAGCCGCCGTCGATCGCGGCAGCGTGGTCACGCCTTACTACGATCCACTGCTGGCCAAGGTCATCGCGCGCGGCGCCACCCGCGAGGAGGCGCGCGCGCGATTGATCGATGCGCTCTCGCGCACGCGCCTCGCCGGGGTCGAGACCAACCGCGACTACTTGCTCGAGGCGCTGGCGGCGCCCGAATTCGTCGCGGGTCGCGTCCACACCGGGCTGCTCACGACGCTCGCGTATACGCCGCGCGCGATCGAGGTCGTTGACGGCGGGACACAGACCACGGTGCAGGACTGGCCGGGGCGGCTCGGGTTCTGGCATGTCGGGGTGCCGCCGTCGGGGCCGATGGACGCGCGGTCGTTCCGGCTCGCGAACCGGCTGGTCGGGAACCCGGAGGGCGCGGCCGGCCTCGAGCTCACCGCGGTGGGTCCGACGCTGCGCTTCCCGGCTGCGACCACGATCGCGCTCACCGGCGCGGACATGCAGGCGACGCTGGCCGGCGGAACCGCGCCGGTCGCGCGTTTCCGCGCGGTCGACCTCCCGGCGGGCGCGGTGCTCCGAATGGGACCGGTCGCCGGTCCGGGGAGCCGCGCGTACCTCGCCGTGCGCGGCGGCCTCGACGTGCCCGAGTACCTCGGCAGCCGCGCGACCTTCACGCTCGGATTGTTCGGCGGCCACGGCGGCCGCGCCCTCGCCACCGGCGACGTGTTGCACGTCGTCCCATACGACTCGTCCGGTCCGGCTGGAACAGAGTTGCCGCCGGCGCTCGTCCCGCCGCTGACCAACCAGTGGGAAATCCAAGTGCTGGCCGGGCCACACGCGGCGCCTGACTTCTTCACCGACGCCGACATCGACGATCTCTACGCCACCGGTTGGCGCGTGCATCACAACTCGAGCCGCACCGGCGTGCGCCTCATCGGCCCCAAGCCGCGCTGGGCACGGCGCGACGGCGGCGAGGCGGGGCTGCACCCGTCCAACATCCACGACAACGCTTACGCGATCGGCAGCATCGACTTCACCGGCGACATGCCGATCATCCTCGGGCCCGACGGTCCGAGCCTGGGCGGGTTCGTGTGCCCCGCCACCATCATCGAGGCCGAGCTGTGGAAGTTGGGCCAGCTCCAGGCGGGCGACGTGGTGCGCTTCGTGCCCGTGTCGCTCGACGACGCCCGCCGGCGGCGCGCAGTGGAGAGCGAAATGATCGCCACGCTGCGCGCCGCAGGACCCCTCACCCTAACCCTCGCCCCCCTGGCGCGGGGCGAGGGGACCGGAAGCGTGTCGTCCTCTCCTGTCCTCTCGACTGCGCCGGCGCGCGGCGATCGCCCGCAGGTGGTCATCCGCCAGGACGGCGACGCCAACATCCTCGTCGAGTACGGCCCGCCCGTGCTCGATCTCGGGCTGCGGTTTCGCGTCCACGCGCTCGCCGAGGCGCTGGCCGCCCGCGCGGTGCCCGGCGTCGTCGACGTCACCCCCGGCATCCGGTCGCTACAGGTTCACTACGACGACCGTCGGCTGCCGCGCGAGAAGCTGCTCGCGGCGCTCGAGGATGTCGAGGCCAGGCTACCCGCGACCGACGACATCGAGGTCGCCTCGCGGGTCGTTCACCTGCCGCTTTCGTGGGACGATCCCGCGACCCAGCTCGCGATCCGGAAGTACACGCAGTCGGTGCGGCCCGACGCGCCCTGGTGCCCGAGCAACATCGAGTTCATCCGCCGCATCAACGGGCTCGACGCGATCGAAGAGGTGCACCGCATCGTCCACGCCGCCAACTATCTCGTGCTTGGCCTCGGCGACGTCTATCTCGGCGCGCCGGTCGCGACGCCGCTCGACCCGCGCCACCGCCTGGTCACCACCAAGTACAATCCCGCCCGCACCTGGACGCCGGAGAACGCGGTCGGCATCGGCGGCGCGTATCTTTGCGTGTACGGCATGGAGGGGCCCGGCGGCTACCAGTTCGTCGGACGCACGTGTCAGATGTGGAACCGCTTTCACGAGACCACCCAGTTTCCCCCCGGCAAACCGTGGCTGCTGCGGTTCTTCGACCAGATCCGGTTTCGGCCCATCGGCGCCGACGAGCTGCTCGCGTTCCGCGCGGCGTTCGCGCGCGGCCGCGCTCGCGTCGAGATCGAGCAGACGTCGTTCCGATTCGCGGACTACCGCCGGTTTCTGGACGAGAACGCCGCTTCGATCGAGGCTTTCCGTACCCGACAGCGTGCCGCGTTCGTCGCCGAGCGCGAGCGCTGGGCGTCGCTGCCGCCGCCACCCGAGGAGGCCGATCCGCCCGCAGTGGCCGAGGAGCAGCCGCTGCCCGCGGGGGCGATCCCGGTCCGCGCCACGGTCACGGGGAGCGTCTGGCAGCTCGCGGTCGCGCCGGGCGCCCGCGTCGCCGCGGGTGACCGACTGGTCGTTCTCGAGAGCATGAAGATGGAGACGCCGGTGGTCGCGCCCAGCGACGGGCGCGTGGTCGCGATTTGCTGCGCGCCGGGCGCGCTGGTGCGCGCGGGCCAGATCTTGATCGGTTTCGAGCCCGGGGGGGCGTGATGGCGCGGACGCGGCGATCGGTACGGCTGAAACCGGCGCGCGACGATCGCGCACTCTCCGAGGACATCCGCTTCCTCGGCCGTATCCTCGGCGACACCATCCGCGAGCAGGCGGGTGGTGAGACCTTCGAGCTGGTCGAACGCATTCGCCACACCGCCATCCGCTACCGGCGCGACCACGACGCCGCCAGCCTGCGCGCGCTCGAGGCCACCATCCGGTCGCTCGCGCTGCCCGAAGCGACCAACCTCCTGCGCGCGTTCAGCAACTTCCACCTGCTCGCCAACGCGGCCGAGGATCTGCACCGCGAGAGCGTCGAGCCCGCGGACGAGGGGACGCTCGCCGGCATGCTCGAGCGGCTGCGCGCCGGACACGTGCCGATGAGCCGCGTCTCCGGGTTCTTCGCGCGCGCGCGGGTCGAGCCCGTGCTCACCGCGCACCCCACCGAGGTCCAGCGCAAGAGCGTGCTCGATCGCTACCGCGCGATCAGCGCCGCGCTCGCCGCCCGCCGCCCCGAAAGCGAGGAGGCGCTTCGCCGCGAGGTGTTGATCCTGTGGAAGACGAGCGAGCTGCGCTCGGCGAAACCCACGGTGGCCGACGAGATCGAAAACGGCCTCGCGTACTTTCGGTCGACCTTCCTCGACGTCCTGCCCCGGATCTACGCCGCGCTCGAAGATGCGCTCGGCGAACGTGTTCCGCTGCCCAGCTTCCTGCGCGTCGCGAGCTGGATCGGCGGCGATCGCGACGGCAACCCACACGTCACCCACGACGTCACCGAGCGCGCGCTCGAGAGCCAGGCGGCGGTCGCGCTCGGGCACTACCTCGCGCAAATCCACGCGCTCGGCGCCGAGCTGTCGCTTTCGTCGCGCTACACCGAGATGTCCGACGAGCTGGAGGCGCTGGCGGCGCGCGCCGCCGATCGCGGAACCAGCCGCGACGAGGAGCTCTACCGGCGCGCGTTGATCGGCATCTACGCGCGCGCCTCCGCCACCGCACGCGAGCTGGGCGGCGGCGGCAGCGATAGCAGCACCGCGCCCGCCGCGCGGCCCGCGCGCCCGTACGCGACACCGGCCGAGCTCGCCGCCGATCTGGCGGTGGTTGGCGGCGCGCTGGTCGACGCGGGCGCCGCGCGCCTGGCGTCGGGACGGCTGCGCGACCTGCGGCGCGCGGTCGACCTGTTCGGCTTCCACCTCGCGCCGCTCGACCTGCGCCAGCACAGCGAAGTGCACGGCCGCGTGGTCGCGGAGATCCTCGCGCGCGCGACCGGCCGGCAGACCTACGGGCAAGCGTCCGAGGCCGACCGCCAGGAGCTCCTGCTCAAGGAGTTGCCCACGTCGCGCCCGCTGGTCTCGCCACACGTCGCGTACGGCGACGAAACGACTGAGGCGCTGGCGACGGTCGACGCCGCCGCCCGGCTGCACGCGCGCTACGGCGCGGCCTCGGTCCCGAACTACGTCATCTCGATGACCGCGGCGCCCAGCGACGTGCTCGAGGTCGCGCTGCTCCTGAAAGAGGCGGGCCTGCTGGTGCCCGGCAGCGAGCCGCGCAGCGCGGTCAACATCGTCCCGCTGTTCGAGACCATCGGCGACCTGCGTGGCTGCGGCGGGATCATGCACGAGCTGTTCTCGATCCCGTACTATCGCAAGCTGCTCGAAAGCCGCGGCGACGTGCAGGAGGTGATGCTCGGCTATTCCGACAGCAACAAGGACGGCGGCTTTCTCACCTCGAACTGGGAGCTGTGGAAGGCAGAGCGCGAGCTCGTTCGCGTGTTCGCGCGGCACGAGGTCGGCATCCGGCTTTTTCACGGCCGCGGCGGCACCGTCGGGCGCGGCGGCGGCCCGAGCTACCACGCGGTGCTGGCGCAGCCGGCCGGCAGCGTCAACGGCCAGCTCCGCCTGACCGAGCAGGGGGAGGTCATCGCCAGCAAGTACGCCGACCCGGCCGTGGGCCGGCGCAACCTCGAAGCGCTGGTCGCTGCCACCGCCGAGGCGACGCTGCTGCCGCCGGCGGACCTCGGCGCCGACGAGGCGCCTTTTCTCGACGCGATGGAAGAGCTGTCCGCGACCGCATTCGCCGCCTACCGAGCGCTCGTGTACGAGACGCCGGGGTTCATCGACTACTTCCGCGACGCGACGCCCATCAACGAGATCGGCGAGCTGAACATCGGCAGCCGCCCCTCGGCCCGCAAGGCCTCGAACCGCATCGAGGACCTGCGCGCGATCCCGTGGGTGTTCAGCTGGGGCCAGTGCCGCCACAGCCTGCCCGGGTTCTACGGGTTCGGCAGCGCGGTGACCGCGTACCTGGCCGAGGGGCCAGCGGCATCGGCGCCGCGCGCGCCGCGCCTGCGCCGCCTGCGCGCGATGTACCAACGCTGGCCGTTCTTCCGCACCGTCGTCGACAAGCTGGACATGGTGCTCGCCAAGGTCGACCTCGGCATCGCGTCGCGCTACGCGGGCCTCTGCAAGGACCGCAAGCTGGCGCGCAAGATCTTCGGCCGCATCGAGCGCGAGCACGACGACACCCGCGCCGCCTTCTTCGCGATCACCGGCAACAAGCAGCTGCTCGAAGGCAACCCCTCGCTCGCGCGCAGCCTGCGCAACCGCATCCCCTACATCGACCCGCTCAACCACATGCAGGTGGACCTCCTGCGCCGCCTGCGCTCGGGCCGCGGCGACGGCGACGAGCTCCGCCGCGCCATCCACCTCACCATCAACGGCGTCGCCGCCGGCCTCCGCAACAGCGGGTAGCGACGGCGTTGCACAAAAGTATAACTGTGGTTACCATAAAGGTACGATGAGACGGAAAGAACGTCTGACCGTCACCGTTGACGCCGAGCTCGTGCAGGCGGGGAAGCGGGCCGTGAAGTCCGGCCTGGCCGAGTCCCTCAGCAGTTGGGCCAACGGCGCGCTGGCAGAGCGCGAGGCGAACGAGCGCCGACTTCGAGCAATGGCCGAGGCCGTCGCGGCGTACGAGGCAGAATTCGGATCGATTTCGCCCACCGAGATGGCGGCACAACGGCGCGCGGATGAGAAGGCGGCTGTCGTCGTTCGGGGACGCCGCCGTGCCCGAGCCGCAGGTCCGAGCCGGCGGCCCAAAGCAGCCTGACGCCGATATGAGCATGGTTCTCGACAGTGGGGCGCTCATCGCCCTCGAGCGAAACGATCGGGCAATGTGGCGGCGCTATAAGGCGGCGGTCCTGGCTCGCGAGGTGCCGTTGACCCACGGCGGAGTCGTAGGTCAAGCCTGGCGTGGTGGCGGCCCGAGGCAGGCGCTTCTCGCCCGGGCATTGGCGGGCGTCGATGTGCGTCCTCTCGACGAGCGACTCGCGCGCGCAAGCGGCGCGCTTCTCGCTGCCAGCGGTCAGAAAGACGTCGTCGATGCGGGGCTCGTTCTGCTCGCTAACGACGGAGATCGGATCATCACGTCCGACCCGGGCGACATCGGGCCGCTCGCGGCCGTATCCGGCCGACACGTGGAGCTCATCCCCGTTTGACAGCTAAAGCCGCGCCGATTCGAGCCAGCGCGGGCTGTGGGTGGTGCCGTCGAAGTCCTGGGCGATCTTGTAGCGCTCGAAATTTCCCTTCCCGGCGACCGGCGCCGTGCGGCCGGTCTTCAAGTAAGCCCGAAATCGGCGCTCGCCAGCGCGTCAGCGCGCGCCGTGGCGCTTGAGCAGGGTGGCGGCCCAGTCCGCGATACCGACGGCGCGGACGTAGCCCGTGGTCTTGGGGCCGCAGCGATCGCCCTCGAAGGAGAGCTCGCCGCCCGTCTTCTGGTTGCCGCTGGCGCAGGTCCAGCTCAGTTTCACGGACTGCGGAACCGGGCTGTCGCAGTCCATGCCCTGCTCGGGGCGCGCGGCCGCGATCGTGAGCGCCTGCAGCGCCTCGGCGCGCTGCGCGTCGCTGACGGGCTTCGGTTTGAGCCGCAGCTTCGGCGGCTTGCGTCCCTTGGCGCCGGCCTTGCTCATGTCGTACGCGGTGCCCCCGAGCTCGCTCGTGCCGGCGACGGTCGTCAGCGTGAGCTCGCCGCGCCAGACACCACCTTCGCCGGCGCCGAGGTCCAAGCGCAGCTCGGCTTCGGCCGCGGTTTCGATACAGGCGAAGCGAGGCGCTGCTGCCGAGCCGGTCGAGGCGCCATCCGCCGCGGCGGCCGCCGCCGCGGCCATCACGACACCGACGACCGCCGTCGCCGTCACGGCGCGACCACGCGGTCGAACAGGCCGGCGGCGACCAGCATGTAGATGACCGCGAGGGTCTTCTGGAAGTAGGGGTTGTCGTCGTAGGCGCCGCCGGCGGTCTTGGCGTTGACCCACTTGGTGCAGTAGTCGGTCATCGTCGCCTGATCGGACGACACCGCGGACAGCGCGAGACCGCCGACGAACGCGCTGTTCGTCTGGCGCGCGGCGGCCGCCGGATCACCCTTGACCACGCCCGTGCGCACGAGGTCGAGCATCGTCTTGCTGTCGGCGGTGCCGAACCACGCGTAGTCCGCGGCCAGCCGCCACGGCACGCGGCACGAGTCGTACCCGAAGTCGCAGGGGTCGCCGTCCCAGATCGTGCCGTCAATCTTGACGCTCTCGGGAAACTCGCCCGCGCAGCGCGCGTCGGACTGCGCGGCCTTGAGGATCTCGTAGCCGCGCGTCGCGAGGTTGCGCCAGTTTTGCTGCTTGCTCGCGTCGGTGAGGTAGCGCGCGAACACCTGGAAATAGCCGAGCGCCCAGTACGACGCATACGACTTGTCGGTGAGGTTGGACGTGCCCGCGCCGAGGTACAGCTTGCCGCCGGTGGTGCCGACGTTCTTGGTCCAGATCGCGTCGATGAGCGCCGTCGCTTCGGTCTTGTAGCTGCCGGTCGGCCAGCGCTTGCCGGCCTGAATCAGCGCCATCGCGGAGTCGAGGTCGCCGTCGGGCGCGTTGTTGGCGTTGCCGCCGCCCGCGGTGGGCGGGCAGGTATCGCCGCTGCTCCAGGCCATCAGGCCGCCCGACGAGAACGCCTTGTTGTACTCGGTGCCGAGCGCCTTGCGGAAGCGGTTCAGGCGGTCGAACGCGGACTGATCGCCGGCGGCGACAGTCAGCAACAACCCGTAGCCGATCGCCTCCGAGCAGGTGTTGTTGGGCCCCGTGCAGCCCTTGACCCGCGCCATGTCGGTGCCGCAAGTGACGTAGTGGTCGGTGAACCACTGGCCGTACCACTCGGTGAAGAGCTGCTGCGCGGTCTTGCCGCCGACCGCGCCGCACACGAAGCCGGACAATGCTTGCGCGCCGGTCCCGCCGGCGCCCGTGCCGCCCGTGCCGCCCGCAACGCCGCTCGAACCGCCGCGTCCCGCGACGCCGCCGCCCGCGCCTCCCGTGGTGCCCGCGGCGCCGACGCTACCTGCGACGCCGTTCGTGCCTCCGGTGCCATTCGTGCCCGACGCGCCCCCGATACCGGCTTGACCAGCGACGCCGGTGGCACCGGCCGCTCCGCTCCCGATGGCGCCCCCGCTGGTCCCCGACGCGCCGAGGGTGCCCGCCCGTCCCGCGGTGCCGGCGCTACCGGTCTGTCCGGCGGCTCCGGTCTGTCCCCCGCCCGCGCCGCCCTTCGCGGTCGCGCCACCGGCGCCGCTCGGCTGGCTAGCGCTGCCGGTGCACGCGAGCGCTGCCAGCAGCGGCGCGACGAAGATCGATGCTTTGATCGAGGGCACGTGGATACGCGCCCGCTATCATGGCTCAGTCCGCGAAGATCGTGAAGGCGTCGATCACCACGCCCGACACCGTCTTGTAGTAGCTGGTTGCCTTCTTGGAGTTGCCGTCGACGTTGAAGGTGACGAACTGCGCCCCGAAATCGACGCCCTGATTGGTGGTGAAGATCGACGCCCAGATCGGACAACTGGCGTCCGTGGTGTTCAGCGACGGGTACGGCGGCGTTGACGACGTAGGCGTACACCGCACCTGCGAACGCAGGCCCGTGCCCCCGGTGCCGACGACCGCCACAATGGTGCGCCCAGGCCCGACGCAGACGCTGGCGCCGCCGGAACAGGTGGGGTCGATGACCTGGTTCTGCGTGTTGGTCATGGTCTTGGTGCGGTGATACGTGTGCTCGTGGCCGGTCATGATGATCGCCCCCTGCTGCCGGCAGGTCTCGTACACCTCCCACCCCATCTCATCGCCCTTGCCGCCCACCTGCATCTTCGCTTGGTTCTGGTGCCAGTTGCAGACCTTCCAGATGTGGTTGTCGGCGCCGAACAGGTTGTTGATCGTGGCGCCGGTGTCGCCCTTCTGGATGGTGGCGATCGCGAGACCACGATAGACGGTCTTGTACGCGGCGTTGTGGGGACCGGGGTTGCGCTGCGCGATGCTCAGGTGGTTGTCGGCTTCGCCCAGAAAGCCCGACCATGACGTGTCGTCGTGGTTGCCCCGCGCGAGGAAAATCGGATAGCTCTGGCCGACGATCGCTTCTGTCGCTGTCCACCACCCCGCGGGATCCGAGTCGTAGGTCATGTCGCCCAGCGTGACGATCGCGGACGCGCCTTCGGCCAGCGCCAGCGACGCCACGTTCCGCCAGTTGGTGCCGTCGGCGGTGTCACCCACGAACGCGATCTTGAGATTGGGATCGGTCGACACCGTGCCGCCGCCCGCCGTCCCGGCGGCGCCGGTCGTGCCCGCCGCCCCAGTCGTGCCCGCCGCGCCGGTCGTGCCCGCCGCGCCGGTCGTGCCCGCCGCGCCGGTGGTCCCGGATGCGTCGATCACCACCTGCGGCTGGTTGCTGCTCGCGTTGCGCGACGACATGTCGAGGCCATCGTTCGTTCCCGGGACGATGGCGAGTGAGATGGTGGTGTTCGGCTGCGCGACGCTGGTGATGTCGACCTCCAGCCACTGTCCCGAGGCCGCGTTGCCGATGCTGGCGACCAGCGCGCCCACCGCGGGTTTGTTGTTCCAAGTGAGACCGGTCTCCGTCCACGTGTTGTTCGAGACGAATCTGACCTCGTTCGGTCCCTTCGACGTGTTCGTCACCCACAGGCGCAGCTTGGCGCTGCTGATCGTACCGACGTTGCCGATCGAGAACCGCAGGAATGTCTGCAACACCGCGTTGGCGTCGTTGCCGTCGACGAGCAACGTCGTCGCGTTTCCGAAGTTCGAGCTGGCAGAGGTCGACCGAACGTAGGCGTCGGCGAGCAGGCTGCCGGTCGTGATGAGCGGGCTGGTGATGCCTTCGGTGGCGGGCTCCCGCTGGCCGTCGTCGTCACCAAGCGAAAAGCAGCCAAGAGCGGACGTCAGAAACAGCGGAAGGGTGAATCGAAACGCGCGCGACATGTCGCCTCCTTCGGGACCGAGGGAACCGCTACTCCAACCTCGAAACGACAGGTACCACCCGGCGTGCATACGGCGCGTGACGCTTGCGACAACTCTCCGTGACCGCCATCGGCGAAAGCCACGGCACGGCTACAATCGCGCGCATGCTCGCTGACAAGCGCGTGGGCGCCGCCGTCGCCGCGGCCGCGATCGCCGCGCACGCGACGGCGCTCGCCGGCGGCTTTGTGTGGCTGGACCACGCGCACCTTGAGGACGGGCTCGCGTTGGCCCGCCCGGGCGACTGGCCTGCGCTGTTTACCGGTGGATTCGCGGGCACCGGCTTCTACCGGCCGCTGACCGCACTGTCGCTATCGCTCGACGCCGCGCTCGGTGGCGCGCCGCTGCTCTACCACGCGACCACGTTGGCGTTTCACGCGGTTGCCGCGGTGCTGACGTTCATCGCCGCGGGCTCGCTTGGGCTTTCTCGCCGAGCGGCACTGCTGGCAGGCCTGCTCTTCGCGGTGCATCCCGCGACGTCGTTGGTCGCCGCCGCGACCGCGTTTCGATCGGAGTCGATGATCGCGGTCGCGTTGCTGGCGCTGGTGGTGTTGCACGTCCGCGCGCGCCCGCTCGGTGCGGCGCTGGCGCTGCTCGCCGGCGCGCTGACCAAGGAGACGGCGCTGGTGCTGGGCCCGCTGCTGATCGTCGCGCTCGAGCTCGGCCGCGCGGCGCCGAGCGCGACCCCACAATCCAGGCGCACGCATCGCCTGCTGCTGGCCGCCGAAGCTGTCGCATGGATCGTCGCGGTGGGTCTGCGGCTGGCGTTCGCGCCGCCCTGGCGCGCGGCGTGGCCGGCGCTCGCTACGAGCGAGGCGCTGGGCACGCGCCTCGCGGCGCTGTGGCGGAGCGCGAGCTTCGTCCTGCTTCCCGTCGACCGGACGATCTGCGACGCATTCCCAGTTCGCACGCTGGCGACCGGAGCGGCGGCGGCGGGGTTGCTGGTCGTGGTCGGGCTCGTGGTTCTGGCTTGGCGGCGGCGCGGCCCCGCGCTGTTACTGGTCCTGACGTTGCTGCCGTCGCTGAACCTGGTGCCGGTGATGCGCTGGTGGTCGCCCCACTACCTCTACGTCGCGCTCGCGTTCGCGGCCATGGTCATCGGGGGCGCGGTGACGGACGCGCTTGGGGATCGCACGCCGCGGGCCTGGCCGGTCGCCGCGGTCGTGCTGCTCGCGCTCGCCGTGGTCAGCGCGCGCGACGATCTCCGCTTCCGTACCGACGCGACCTTGTGGGGACCGGAGATTGCCGCGAACCCCGCGTGCCGCGAGGGCCAGTTCTATCTCGCCGAGGTGTCGCGCGAGGCAGGCCGGCTCGAGGAGGCCGCGGAGCGCTTCGAGCGCGCTGCGGCGCCCACTACCGGCGTGCTCAGCTACGTCGACCGCAGCGCGGCGCTGCAGAACCTGGGCGTGGTGCGGCTGCAGCAGCAGCACGCGCCCGAAGCGGCAGCGGCGTTTCGCGCCGCGCTGGCGGTGACCGCTGATCTGGACAAGCGTCGCCGACTGCAACACAACTTGGCATTCGCTGAGCACCAAGCCGGCGCAGCTCCATAATCAGCGCCGGAGGTCGGCCAGTAGCTGGCCGGCCAGCAGGCGAACGCCCGCGTCGCGATCGCGCGTTGCGATCGTCTCCAACAGCGCCGGTAGTGACGGGTCGTTCACCCCTGACAGCGAACGCAGCGCCGCAAGTCGAACGTACGCGGATGGATCCGATGTCGTCGCCGTCCGCAGCGCCTCGCCCGCGCGCGGATCGGCATCCAGCGCCGCGAGTTCGCGCGCGGCCTCCATGCGCAGCGCTTCGTCCGGCCCATTCTTCATGACGTCCACCAGCGTCGGTACCGCGCGCGGGTCGCGCGTCGACGCCAGCGCCGACATCGCTTGCATGCGTGGCGAGAACACCGTCTCGTCGGGGAGCTCGGTCGATGTGTCGGTCGGATCGCGCGGACCCGCGATCAGCGGGCGCGCGGGCAACTCGGGATCGTTGCGCGCGATGTCGCCCAGCGCCGCGAGCGCGCCCGGGGTCGGGCGCGCCGCCAGCGATTCGATTGCCATCGTTCGCATCGCCGGCTGCCCCGCGCGCTTCGCTTCGCCGACCAGTCGGCGTTCGGCCACCTCGCCCGGCAGCTTGCGGAGCCCGTTAAAAAGCAGCTCGCGGGCCGCGGGCGCATCCCGGCCGGCGTCCAATCGGGCGCCGATCTCGACGACCGCGATGTCACCGGCGCGATCGCCGATGGCGGAGCGACCGCACCCGCATCCAGCGTTGCCGCGGCGGGCGCCACAGGCGGCGACGCCTCGACGACCGGTGCCGCGGACGTCGAGGTTGGATCCACCGAGGGGTCGGTCGCGGGCTCAGACGGCGACGACGCGAAGTGCGAACCGGCCGCGCCCACCAACAACAGGGCACCGCCGACCGTCGCGACGATGCGCGTCCGACGCGACGACGTGTGCGGCGCCGCCGAGCTCATTTCGCGGACGGCGGCGTCCCCTGCGCGAACGCGTAGTCACCCGACTCGACCGTCACCGTCGTACCCGCGCCGGATGTTGCGCCGATGACCCGAACCCCCGCCGCCGCCGCCAGCGGAACGCCCCCTTCCGTCGCCGGGCCGGGATACGGCAACGTCACGGTGGCGGTGCTGTTCGCGGGCACCGAGACCCTGAGGTGAAAGCTGTGCCGGTCCAGCTTCCAGTCGGTCGCGATCGTTCCGTAAAGCGAGTCATAGCGAGCGCGCGCGGCGGTCAACCCGCCGCCGGGGCGCGGCCGCACCAAAATGTGGCGTCCGGCGGGCGCGCGCGGGTCGAGCGCGATGCCGCCGATCGCGTCGTACATCCACTCACCGACGCTCCCAAACGCGTAGTGGCGGGCGGGATCCGCGTCCGACAATAGTCGATAGCCGAGATCGTCGCGGCCGATCATCGACAGCGCCGGCAACAGGTGGGCGGTCCCGAACACGCCTGTGGTGGCGTGCATCCCGGTGCGCTCGATCGCCGCGACCAGATGTCTTCCCGCGCTTGCGCGCGCCTCCGGCGCGAGCGCGCCGAGCGCGATCGCGGTGGCGTATGCGGTCTGGGTGTCGCTGGTCAGCTTCCCGTCGGGCCGCAGGAACGTCCGCGCAAATGCGGCGCGCGCGTCCCGCGCCAGCTCCTCGAAGCCCCGCGCCTCGCCGTCCAGCGCCGGCCCCACATGACGCATCATCTGCGCGAGCGCGTCGGCGGCGTAGCCAATCTCGGCGGTGCCGATCAGGGCCGGATCGGGCGCCGGGCCCTTGCCCAGCGGATCCACCGACTCCGCCGCGGGCGGGCTCCAGACCAGGCTGGGGAACACCGCGCGCACGTGATTGAGCCAGCGGCCCATCGACGGCAGGTGCGCGTCGATCGGCGTCCGATCGCCATAACAGCGGTGGAGCGCCAACGGTACCAGCACACCGCCCGCTGCAGCTCCCGGCCCCGCCACCCGCTGCACGGCTCCCGAACCGGCCGCAAGCTGCACCGCCGGCGCGTTGGAGGCGTAAGACGCGTCGGGGAGCTGCGCGTCTCGGATGTCGTCGATCCACTTCCGATAGAACGTCCGCACGTCGGCGTTGAGGCAGGCGGTAGCGGCAAACGCGCCCGCGTCCAGCAACGATCCAGGCCGTTCGTCGCGATGGAGCCCGGTGGTGGGAACGCTGAGGAACGCGCCCCGCTGCGCTCGGACGATGTCCTTGAACAGCTGGTCGAGCTTCGGATCCGAGGTCTCGAGGTGGCCGGTCGCCGGCGCCAGTGACTGCACCACGCGTCCGGTGATCGCGTCGGACGTGGGCCGGGCGCGCAACCCGGACACCTCGATATAGCGAAACCCGTGAACCGCGAAGCTCGCCTCCCAGACTTCGATCCCGCCGCCGCGCGCGACGTAGCTGTCCGCGGAGCGCACGCCGTGTGGGCCGCGGTCGGCGATCGTGCCGTCGGCTTGCAGCGCCTCGCCGTAGCGAAGCGAGACCGTGGTACCCGCCGGAAGCGCCGCCCGCAGACGCGCCCGACCGACGATATTCTGGCCCAAGTCGAAGACGTACACGCCGCGCTTCGGCTCGGACACCTGTACCGGGCGAACGTCCTCGGTTACGCGAATCGGCGGACCGGGGTCGGCGACCAGATCGCGTTCCTTCTTTCGATCGTACTGCGCGACCGGCAGCCAACCGCTGTCGTCGAAGCGTGCGCGGTCCCAGCCCGGCATCTCCAGCCGCGCGTCGTAGCGTTCGCCCTCGGTCAGGTGCGCCGAAACGATCGGCCCGCCGTGCGCTTTCCAGCTGCGGTCGGTGATGATGGTTTGTAGCGTGCCGTCCGCGAGCAGAATCTCGAGCTGCGCCATCACCCGAGGCGGCTCGGCGCCGCACGCGCCCGCGCGCCCGCCCACGGCGGCGGTGCACCACCCGCCGGCGACGACCGCCCCGATCGCGTTGTCGCCCCGCCTCACCAGCGCCGTCACGTCGTGGGCCTGGAACGACACCCGCTTTTCGAAGTCGGTGTACCCGGGCGCGAGCACGTCGTTCCCGGCGCGGCTACCGTTGATGCTGATCGCATAGGCCCCGAACGCGCTCGCGTAGAGGCGCGCGCGCTGAATCGGCTTCGCGACCGCGAAAGTTTTCCGAACGTGGGTCACCGATCGGTCGAACGCTTCCGGCACACCCCCGGGCGCCATCGGCCGCCCGATCCACTGCCCTTCCCACTCCTCGTCGAGCAGCCCGACCTCCCACCACGACGGCGGCGCGAAGGGCGACGGACGGTCGTCCCTGTCCCAAACCCGCACCGTGAAGTAGGCGCGCTGCCGGGCCTGCGGCGTCGGCCCGCCGTAACGGACATTGATCGACTCTGGCGATGCGACCTTCTCCGAGTCCCAGATGTCCGCGCGGCCCGGCCTCAGCTTGGCCGGATCCGACGCCACCAGGACTTGGTAGGCGATCTGCTTCTGGCCACGCCTGGACGCCGACACCACCCACCCGAGGCGCGGCTCGAACTGGATGTACCCGAGCGGGCGATCGCGCCCGTCCCAGCGCAAGCGACCGACGGTGAGCGCGCCGCGCGCGGATGAAGCCTCGCCGGGCGTACCGGCAACGAACGACGACAGCACGGCGACCACGAGCACGCGAACGAACATGGCGCGCATGTTAGTCGTCGCGCGCGGCGACGGTTCATGCACCGCGAAGCTGTCACCGACAGTTTTCGTCTCCGACAACAAGACCCGCCGTGGCGGCGGGCGGGGGGGGGCAGGCGCCCCCGGCGCGCGCTAGTCCAGCCGCCGGCGGACCTCGTCGCGGATCGCGACGTAGTCGTTGGGCAGCAGGATGGGCGTGTTCGCGTACTTCGGGCTCGGCACGTTGGCGAGCTTGCGCTCGTGATACTGGACCTTGAAGTCGGTGAACTTGAGCCCGTTGGCGGTGCTGACCACCACCACACGCTCCGACGGCCGGATCTCGCCGCGCGCCACCAACTTCTCGAGCGCCGCGAGCGCGACGCCCGTGTGCGGGCAGTTGAAAAGCCCGGTCAGGTCGGCGCGCGCCGCCGCATCGGCGAGCTCGGCCTCCGACGCCTGCTCGACGACACCCCCAAACCGCTCCAGGGTCCGGATCGCCTTTTTGACGCTGACCGGGTTGCCGATCTGGATCGCCGACGCCAGCGTCGGCTTGGCCGTGACCGCCTCGAACTTGTCCCAGCCCGCCTTGTACGCGAGGTAGAGCGGGTTCGCCGCCTGCGCCTGGGCGACGCAGATTCGCGGCAGTTTCTGGATGATCCCCAGCTCCTGCATCATCAGAAAGCCGGCGCCCAGCGCGCTGACGTTGCCGAGGTTGCCGCCCGGGATGATGACCCAGTCGGGCACCTCCCAGTCGAACTGCTGCACCATCTCGATCGAGACCGTCTTCTGCCCCTCGACGCGCAGGCTGTTCATGCTGTTGGCGAGGTAGACGCCCTCCTCTTCCGCCAGCCGCTTGACCACCGCCATGCACGCATCGAAGTCGCCGTCGACCGCCATCACGATCGCGCCGTTGGCGAGCGGCTGCACCAGCTGCGCGGTGGACACTTTCCCGCGTGGCAAGATCACCATCGCGCGGATGCCGGCCGCCGCCGCATACGCCGCCAGCGCCGCCGACGTGTCGCCGGTCGACGCGCACGCCACGGCGCGGATCGACTTGCCGTCGGCGATCATCTGCTTGACCGTCGACACCAGCACGGTCATGCCGAGGTCCTTGAACGACCCCGTGTGCGAAACGCCGCACTGCTTGATCCACAGATCGGCGAGGCCGATGTCGCGCCCATAGCGCTCGGCCCAGAGCAGATTGGTGCCGCCCTCCAGCATCGACACGACGTTCTCGTTCTGGACGTGAGGCTGCACCCACTCCTTCTTGCCCCACACGCCCGAGCCGTAGGGCCAGGTGTTGCGGAGGTAGCGCTCCTCGAACAGCTTGATCCATGCTGCCGCGCTGCGCGTCTTCAGCGCCTCCATGTCGTGCACGACCTCGAGCAGGTCGCCGCACTTGGGGCACTTGTAGATGACCTGGTCGAGCGGGTGGTCGCCGGCGCACCCGGCAATGCAGCGGAACACGGAACGCGACATCGGGCAGCCAATTTACCACGCGGTTTCGTGATAAACGTTGCCGCCGGGATGGCCGCCAAATCCGCGCAGAATCCGTCGGGCACGAAGCCTTCGGGCGCGAAGCCGACAGGCGCGAAGCCGACGGGCCCGAAGACCGGCGTCGAGGTGCACAAGTTCGGTGGGGCGTCGCTCGCCGACGCGGCCGCGTTCCGGCATGCCGCCGACATCGTCCGCCGCCGCCGGGCGTCCTGCGTCGTGGTGGTGTCCGCCCCCGCGGGCGTCACCGACAAGCTGCTCGGCTTGGCCGCCGAGGCAGCCGCCGGCGCCGCCGGCAACCTCACCGCCGACGTCGAGGCGCTGCGCAAGCGTTACCGCGTCATCCTCGAAGGGATCGCCGGGGACAACCCGGGCGACAAGGCGGTCGAGGTCGCGACCGAGATCGATCGCTCGTTCGCCGAGCTCGCCAGCCTGCTCTCCAGCCTGACCGCGCTCAAGGAGCTGACGGCGCGCACGCGCGACTTCGTCGCCAGCCGCGGCGAGCGGCTGTCCGCGCACGTGTTCACCGCGGCGTTGGCGGCCGCGGGTGGTCAGCCGGTCTACGTCGATGCCGTCGAGATCGTGTTCACCGACGGTCCGTTCGGCGGCGCGTCGCCCGACCTGGCCGTGACCGACCTGCGCGCCCGCAAGCGCCTCGCGCCGCTCTCGGCCGCCGGCAAGGTCCCGGTCGTGCCCGGGTTCATCGGCAGCGCGGCGATCGCGGACGAGCACGGCGTCGCCACCGATGCGTTCGCGGTCGCGACCCTCGGCCGCGGCGGCTCCGACCTCACCGCGACGCTGCTCGGCCGCGCGATGGGCGCCACGTCGGTATCGCTGTGGAAAGACGTTCCCGGCCTGCTCACCGCCGACCCGCGCGTGGTCCCCGACGCGCGCGTCATCCCCCAGCTGCACCTGCGCGAGGCCGCCGAGCTCGCGTACTACGGCGCCAAGGTGCTGCACCCGCGCGCGCTCATCCCGATCGCGGGCCGGTCGATCCCGGTTTTCGTGCGACCGTTCGGCGACCCGAGCGCGGCCGGCACCGAGATCTCCGCGCGTCGTACGCTGGACAAGTACCCGGTCAAGGCGCTGTCGGCCGCGCCCGCGCAGGCCCTCATCACCGTCGCGGGCAACGGCATGCTGGGCGTGCCCGGGATCGCGGCGCGCACCTTCGAAGCGTTGCACCAGCAGGGCATCAGCGTATCGCTGATCTCGCAGTCGTCGTCGGAGCAGTCGATCTGCTTCTCGGTCCCGGAGGCGTCCGCGCTCCGCGCGCGTGAGCGCCTGTCGTCCGAGTTCCAGAACGAGATCTCACGCAAGGAGATCGACGGCATACAGATCGAGGCCGGGCTCGCGACCATCGCGGTGGTGGGCATCGGCATGGCGGGCCACGTCGGCATCGCCGCCCGCGTGTTCGCGGCGCTGGGAAAGGCCGGCATCAACATCGTCGCGATCGCCCAGGGATCATCGGAGCTCAACATCTCGTTCGTGGTCCCCGCCAAGCAGGCGGCGGCGGCGCAGCGCGCGGTTCACGACGCGTTCCAGCTGGCAAAGATCGGCGGCGGCGCGGCGACGCGCGCGCCCCACAACGATGTCGTCATGCTCGGCTACGGCCAGATCGGGCGCGCGTTGGCCGACATCATGGCCAAGCGCGGCAACAAGAAACCCAAGCTGCGCTTGGTCGCCGCCATCGACCGCAAGGGTTTCGTGTTCGACCCGAACGGCCTCGGGCCGCGCGCGATCTCGGCGATGACGAACGGCAAGCTCGCCGGCCGCAGCCTCGCCGACCTGCCGGGGGGGCGCCCGTCCGCGCCGCACGACGCGCTCGCGGCGCTGGCCGAGCACGCGCTCGCCGGCCCGATCCTCGTCGACATCACCGCCGACGAGAGCACGTCGCTCATCCGCCAGGCGCTGGGCGCCGGGATGGACGTGGTGATGGCCAACAAGCGGCCGCTGTCGGGCCCGCGCCGCCAGAGCGAGGAGCTCGAGTCACTGGCCGCGAACGCCGGCCGCCGGATGTTGACCGAGGCCACGGTGGGCGCCGGGCTACCGATCTTCGACACCTACCGCAAGCTGGTGGAGTCGGGCGATCGCGTGCTCAAGATCGAAGGTTGTCTGTCGGGCACGCTCGGCTTCCTGCTGACCGAGGTCGAGCGCGGGCGGCCGTTCTCGGAGGCGCTGCTTAAGGCGATGGACCTCGGCTACACCGAGCCCGACCCGCGCGACGATCTGTCCGGCACCGACGTCGGCCGCAAGGGCCTCATCCTCGGGCGCCTGCTCGGCTTCGCGGGCGAGCCCGAGGCGGTCGCGGTGGAGTCGCTGGTGCCGCCGGCGCTGCGCGGGCTCGCGCCCGAAGCGTTCCTCGCCAAGCTCGCGGGCATGGACGCCGACTGGGCGAAGCGCGCGGCCGCCGCCAAGGCCAAGGGCGCCACCCTGCGCTACGTCGCCTCGGTGACCAAGGACCGGGTCAAGGTCGGCCTCCAGGTGGTCGGCCGCGACAGCCCCTTCTTCGGCCTCAAGGGCACCGACAACCAGGTCGCGTTCACCACCGCCCGCTACCGCAAGAACCCGCTCGTCATCACCGGCCCCGGCGCCGGCCCCGCCGTCACCGCAGCCGGCGTCCTCAACGACGTCCTGCGGTTGACGTAGAAGCCCCGACGTACAAACGCCCGCGCCACCTTTCGGCGACGCGGGCGCTATTAAGACTGCGGTGATACGGAAGCTGGAGGCCTAGAACCAGGACAGGAACGCGCCCGTGCCCGTGAACTGGCTCTGCGACGGCATCCCGTCCGAGTTCAAGAACACCTGCGCGCTCGAGTGGTCGAAGCGGCCCTCGGCGCGGAACTCGAACCGACCCGCCATCGGGAACGCGAGCCCGACCGTGACCTCCTGGCCGTTGATGCGATCACCGCCCCCGGCACCCGGACCGACCGAGACGAACTCGCCGCGGCCCGCGAGCGCGAAGTGCTCGTTGACCAGGTAGCGGCCCATCGCCGCCACGCCGACGAAGCCGTCGATGCCGGCGGCCTGGTCGTTGACGTAGTCGAAGTTCAGGTTGAGACCGAGGGCTCCTGCCGTGTACGCGACCACCAGGTCACCGACGAAGCGGGTGTCGGTGCTGGATCCGGGCATCGCGATCGTGCCGCCCGCCTCACCCTTGCCGACGTACGCGGTGGCGTAGACCGCCAGGGCCGGGCTGGCGGTGATGGTGGCGTTGAACCCGAACGTCTTGTCGGCGGTGACGTCGGGCGCGATGCCGGCGCCGTTCCAGCCGTTGACCACGCTCAACTGCAGCGCCAGCATGTCGTTGACCTTGTAGCCAAGGCGCAAGCCGGTGTGCAGCAGCGGGATGTTGAAGAACAGGATCGAGCGCGAGTAGAGCCAATTCTTGTTGGCCTCGATCACCTCGGCCCCGGCGGTGGTGACGAACTTGCCGAAGTCGATGGTGAGGTTGTTGACCGGCGACACCGTCGCGTAGGCCTGCTGAACCAGCACGGCGTCGGGCACGAAGTCGGTCGGGTTGGCAGTGTTGATGATCGCCGCGGTCGCGCCGTAGCCGATGTCGGCGCGGAATCCGACGTTGTCGGAGCTCACGCCCACGCCGAGCTTGGCGTAGTTGAGCGTGAACGTGTTCGAATTGACATCGAACTGACGGCCGATGCCGGGCGACAGGCTGTTCGGGCCCGTGAAGTTGTACATGTAGTAGGCGTCGACGAGGCCGTCGAGCGTAACCAGGTCCTTCCAGGTCTTCGCGGGGGTGGCGGCCACGACGGGGACCACCGGCGCCATCGGCGCGGTTTCTACGACTACCGGCGCCGGCGGCGGCGGTGGCGGCATCGGGGCGGGCGGCGGAGCGGGCGGCGCGGCTTCTACTGGTGCCGGAGCCGGCGGCGGTGGCGTCTGCGCAAATGCGCTGAGCGGCGTGACGACAGCAATCGCGAGCATGCAAGCACGAAGTCGCATCAATGACCCCCTGGGTTGGTTTCTGAACTGCTCGAGTTGGATTTTCGGCTTCTGGTTTGGAACGGGGCGACCGTAAACGGCCGGCCGGCGCGCGTAAAGCAATTCCACCATTACGAAACGAGATTTAGCGCGCGAGAAACCAGCACGAAATGCGACGGAAACCTTGTGGAGAAATTGTGGAGAAATCGCGGGGCTGGCTAGATCGCGTAGCGAAGCCCGGCTTTGCCACGCGGAGCTCGTCGCGGGAGGCTCGGAACCCTGTCAGGGCGTCCTAGGTAGATAGCCCAGCCATCAAGCGCAAGAGCGCCGGCTGCTGCACCTCCGCGCGCTCGAGCTCACCGACCAGACGCCCCTCGCGCAGCACGAGCACGCGCGTCGACAGCGCGATAAGCTCTGGCAGCTCGCTCGAGATCAGCAGCACGCCGGTGCCCTCGGCGGCGAGTGCGCCGACGAGCGCATGGATCTCCGCCTTGGCGCCGACGTCCACGCCGCGGGTGGGCTCGTCGAGGATCAACAGCCGACAGCGCGCCGCCAGCCACTTCGCGAGCACGATCTTCTGCTGGTTGCCGCCCGACAGCCCCGCGGTGACGTAGTCCAGGTCGGGCGGCGACGTCTTGAGCCGCGAAAACGCGTCGGCCGCCAGCGCGCGCTCGCGACCGGGAAGGATCCAGCCGAGGCTCGCCAGGTCGGATTCGCGTGAGCGAAAGCGAGGTTTGCTCGCTGAAGCTCGTCGCGGGAGGTCCGGAACCCTTCGAGGGTTCCGAAATCCCAGCGTCGGAAGCGTCAGGTTGTGCAGCGCGGGCAACGACATCACCAGCCCTTGCCGCTTGCGGTCCTCGGGCACGAAACCCATCCCTGCGCGCATCGCCGCGCTCGGCGATCCGAGCGGGAGGGCCATCCCCGCCACCGCGATCCGCCCCCGCACCTCGGGATCGAGACCGAAGATCGCCTTGGCGATGTCGGAGCGCCCAGCCCCAACCAGGCCCGCGATCCCGACGACCTCGCCGGCGCGCACCGAAAACGACACGTCCGTGAACTTGCCCGGGCTCGCGAGCCCGCTGACCCGCAGCAGCTCCGGACCCACCGCGGCCGCAGCCTCGGTCGGCAAGTACTCGTCGAGCCGCCGCCCGATCATCAGCTCGACCAGCTCGGCCTCGGGCAGCGCGGCGGCTGCGCGGGTCGCGACGTGGCGGCCGTCGCGCAGCACCGTGACGGTGTCGCACAGCCGGAAGATCTCCGGCATCCGGTGCGAGACGTAGACCGCGGTCACCTGTTTTTCGCGCAGCCGCCCGAGCAACGCGTAGAAGTGCTCCGCCTCGCGCTCGGACAGGCTGCTGGTCGGCTCGTCGAAGATGATCACGCGCGCGCCACCGGCGACCGCGGCCGCGATCTGCAGCATTTGCTGTTCGGCGACGGTCAGGTCGCCCACCAGCCGCCGCACGTCGATGGGCGCCTCGATCGCCGCCGCCGCCATCATCACCTTCGCCCGTTCGACCATCGCCGACCGCGACACGAACAAGCCGCGGCGAGGTAGATCCGCGAGACAGAGGTTCTCGGCGACGGACAAGTTCTCGCAGAACGCCAACTCCTGGTGGACCATCGCGATCCCGACCGCGAGCGCGTCGCGCGGATCTTCGAACGCCACCGGCGTGCCGTCGACCAGGATTTGGCCCGAGTCCGGCGTGTCGATGCCCGCCAGGATCTTGCCGAGCGTGCTCTTGCCCGCGCCGTTCTCGCCGCACAGCGCGTGACACGAGCCGCGCGCGACGTCGAAGCTGACGTCCGCCAGCGCGCGCGCGCCGGGAAAGCGTTTGCTCACGTGCTGGAAGCGGAGGAAGGGGGCCGGTTCGGTCATCGTCCGACGTCCAGGCGACGCTACTTGAGCTTGAGGTACTCCTCGGGCACGTCGGGGAACCCCCACACGCGCAGCTGCCGCGCCCACGCGCCGAGCGTCTCGGCCGTGACCTTCACGGGATCCGTGGTCACGAGCTCGGGCACGTCCTTCTTGAAGAACACCTTGTCGACGATCTTCGTGACCCCGACGTTGCCCCACAGGTACGAGGCCTGGGCCAGCAAAACCGGCGCCAGCCCCTTCTCGACGTAGGGCAGCTGGGGCGGCAGCGCGTCGACCGCCACCAGCTTGACCTTCTTGGGATCGAGATCGGTGAGCAGCGTCTTCGTGAACAGCGCCCAGCCGCCCGCCATCGCCCAACCCTTGATGTCGGGATACGCGTTATGGACGCGGATGACCTCGGCAGCGGCGTCCTGCGGCGTTTCTGCGTGATAGAAGGTGCCGACGATCTGGATGCCGCGGTGCTTGGCGGCCTCGTTCTTGATGCCGTCGACCCGCCGGCGCAGGTTGGTCGCGTTCTGGTTGCCGGCGAGGATGGCAACCCGGCCCTTGCCGCCGAGCAGCCGCGCCAGCTCGGACATCACGTCCTCACCCAGCTGGCGATCGTCGACGCCGTAGTACGAGAACCGCTTGGACTGGGGCGCGTCGCTGTCGAACGTCATCACCGGTACGCCGCGCGCGACCGCGTCGTTGATCGCGCCCGTCACCTTGCCTGCGTCCGAGCATGAGATCAGCAGCGCGTCGGCGCCTTCGTTGACCGCTTGCGCGATCCGCTGCGCCTGGATCTGGCCGTCCTCCTGCGGCGGCGTGAGCCACACGACCTCGATCGAGGCGCCGGTCTTGGCCGACAGATCTTTTGCCGCGGTCTCCGCCCCGCGCCGGGCGGAAAGAAAAACCGGGTTGGTCGAGCTCTTGGCGATCATGGCGATGCGGAGCGACTTCCCCTCCCCGCTGGCCGTCCCCGCCTTTCCGGAGCCCACGCCGGGCGCCGAGGGCGGCGCCGCCTTCCGGCAGCCGCCCTGCGCGATCGCCACGGACAACCCCATGCAGGCCACCACCGCGGTCCATCCCAGCCTCCGCCTCATTGCCATCTCAGTGTTCTCCCCCAGCGGCGAGCCGCAGCGCCGCGAACCGAGTGCTCGCCTGATCGAGCACCACTGCGACGACGATGGCCGAGCCAATGATGATCCACTCGTAATTTTGATCGAGATGCAACGTGCGAATCGACTGCCGGATGAGCACGATGAGCACGGCGCCGAGCATCGCACTGATGGCGCTGCCGCGGCCGCCGCTGAGCCGCGCGCCCCCCACGACGGCGGACGCGATGACGTATAACTCATACCCCGTCGCGTCTCCACACGAGACCGAGCCGTAGAAGCTGGCGCCGAGGAACGCGGCCAGCCCCGCGCACAGCCCGGACAACACGTAGACGCCGATCTGGATGCGCGCCACGCGCAGCCCCGAGAACCGGCTGGCCTCCGCGTTGCCACCCACAGCGAACACGTGCCGGCCCATAACCGTGCGCTCGAGGTAGATCGCGCCCAGCACCGCCACCAGCAACATCGCCAGCATCGGGATCGGGTAGAGCGCCGTGCCGAGCCCGAGCGGCGCTTTTGCGAACTGGGTCAGCGCCTCGGGCAGCAGGATGCTCTCCGCCCGGCTGACCACGAACGCGATCCCGCGCAGGATCCACATGCTCCCGAGCGTGATGATGAAGGGGTGAACCCCGAGCCCGACCACCATCGCGCCGTTGAGCGCCCCCGCGCCCACGCCGACGCCGACCGAAACCAGCAACCCCAGCAGCACCACGCCCGCGCCCGTCCCCGAACCGGCGCCGGCGCCGAAGGTGCGCAGGATGAGGCCCATCGTGACGCCGGCGAGCGCGTACACCGAGCCGACCGACAGGTCGATGCCCGCCGAGATGATCACGACGGTGGCGCCCACCGCCATGATCGCGAAGAAGCTCGCGTCGGTCGCAGTCTGGATGAGCGTGTGCGAATTGAAGAAGTTGTTGGTCGACACCCCGGTGGACGCGTCCACGTGCGAGCCGGCGAGCGCGGTCAGCACCACCAGCAAACCCACGATGATGAGGACCAGGCCGACCTGCTGTGAACCCAGCAGCCTGCGAAGGACGGGCATGGGGCCGCCCCGATTATCATCCATTTCGGGCGAACGAGGACGAGCCAGATCGCGTCGAGCGCAGCGCGGCTTCGCCGCGCGGAGCTCATCGCGGGGGGCGCGGGACCCTCCCAGGGTCCCGAACTAAGCGACAGACGCTGCTATCCGCTGGCGCGCCGCGCCCAGACCGTCGACGCCGTACTCGACGACGTCGCCCGGGCGCAGGTAAAGCGGCGGCTTGTGGCCGAGCCCGACGCCCGAGGGCGTGCCGGTGCTGATCACATCGCCCGGCAGGAGGGTCATGAACTCGGACACATAGCTCACCAGCGTGGGGACGTCGAAGATCAGCTCCGCGGTGGTGCTGTCCTGTTTCAGCTCGCCGTTGACCTTAAGCCACAGCCGCGCCGCGCCGTAGCCGGGCAGCTCGTCGGGCGTCACCAGCGTCGGGCCGATGGGCGCGAACCCGTCGGCGCTCTTGCCCTTGGTCCACTGGCCGTGACGCTCGAGCTGGAACCCGCGCTCGGAGTAGTCGTTGTGGAGCACGAAGCCCGCGACGTGCGTCATCGCCTGCTCGACGGTGACGTATTTGGCCTTGGCGCCGATCACGAGCGCGAGCTCGACCTCCCAGTCGGTCTTGTCCGAGCCCCGCGGCAATACGAGGTCGTCCTCGGGCCCGGCCAGCGCGCTCGACGCCTTGAGAAACACGATCGGCTCCTTGGGCAGCGCCGCCCCGCTCTCGCGCGCGTGGTCGCGATAGTTGAGCCCGATGCAGACGATCTTGCTCGGGCGCGCGATCGCTGAAGCGATGCGCGCACCGGCCGGCACGCGCGGCGCGCGAGCGCCCTCGCCCGCGACCCAGCGCGCGAGCCGCTCGATCCCGTCGCCACCGAAGAACGCCTCGTCCCAGTCGCCGCCGAACCCAGAGGCGTCGATGCGCGCGCCGTCCGCCCCGATCACGGCGGGCCGTTCGCCACCCGGCTGTCCAAAACGGCAGAGCTTCATGCGGTCGCCACCGGCTCGTCGATCAAGACCAGCAAGTCGCCCGCCTCCACGCTCTCCCCTGCCCCCGCGACGATTTCTCGCACCAGCCCGGTCACCGGCGCCTTGATGACGGTCTCGAGCTTCATCGCCTCGGTGACCAGCAGCTTCTGGCCGGCCTTGACGTGTTCGCCCACCTTGGTCACGAGGTCGATGACCCGTCCCGGCATCGGCGCGCCCACCTCGCCGGGCTTGCCCGTCGCGCGGCGGCGCTTGGGCCCGGTGACCTTGGCCGAGTCGTCGGCGACCCGGATCTGGCGCGACTGCCCGTTGATCTCGAACGTCAACACGCGAGCGCCGTCGGGCTCGAGCTCGCCCACCGACAGCAGCTTGACGATCAGGGTCTTGCCCGGCTCGATGTCGATCCACGCCTCTTCGCCCACGCGCAGCCCGTAGAAGAACGTCGGCGTCGCCAGCACCGAGGTATCGCCGTGCAGCGCCCGGTGCTCCATGTACTCGCGCATCACCTTGGGATAGAGCGCGTACGACACCAGGTCGCGGCGCGCGACCTCCATCCCGGCCAGCGTCTCGACCTCCTTGCGCGCCCCCACCCAGTCGTAGGGCGGCATGCTGGCGCCCGGCCGGCCCTCGATGATCGACGCACCTTTGAGGATCTTGGTTCGCAGCGGCTCCGGGAACCCGCCCGGCGGCATACCCAGCGAACCGCGCATGTAATCGATGACCGACTCGGGGAAGGTCAGCTCGTCGGCCCGCTCGGTGACCGCGCGCGCGTCGAGCCCCTGCTTCACCATCCAGATCGCCATGTCGCCGACAACCTTCGACGACGGCGTGACCTTGGGGATGTCGCCGAACAGACGGTTGACGTCGGCGTACGCGCGTTTGACCGCCTCCCAACCGTCTGCCCCATGCTGCACACCCAGCGCCTCGGCTTGCGCGCGCAAGTTCGAGTACTGCCCGCCCGGAATCTCGTGCTCGTACACGTCGGCGGCGGGCGCGTTCAGGCCCGACTCGAACGGCGCGTAGAACCCACGCACCGGCTCCCAGTACGCCGACAGCTGCTCGAATCCGTCGGGCGGCATGCGCGGATCGCGCGGCGACCCCGCGAGCGCGAAGGCCAGCGACGACAGCGACGGCTGCGACGTCATGCCCGCCATGCTGCTGACCGCGCCGTCGACCACCTCCACGCCGGCGTCGATCGCCGCAAGATAAGAGGCGATCGCGTTGCCCGAGGTGTCGTGCATGTGCAGGTGCAGCGGCACGTCGACCGCCTGCTTGAGCGCGTCGACCAGCATCTTCGCGGCGCGCGGCTTGAGCAGGCCCGCCATGTCCTTGATCGCGAGCAGGTGCGTCCCGCGGCGCACCACCTCCTTGGCCAACTCGACGTAGTACTTGAGGTCGTATTTGGTGCGCCGGGGGTCGGCGACGTCGCCGGTGTAGCAGATCGAGGTCTCGACGATGCGCCCGGTCTTCTGCGCCGCCTCGATCGCGACCTGCATGTTGTCGACGTCGTTGAGCGCGTCGAAGATCCGGAACACGTCCATGCCGGCGGCCGCGGCCTCCTCGATGAACGCGGTGACGACGTCGTCAGGGTAGTTGGTGTAGCCGACGGCGTTGGCGCCGCGCACCAGCATCTGGAACATGACGTTCGGGACCAGCTGGCGGAGCTCGTCGAGACGCGCCCACGGATCCTCCGACAGGAAGCGATACGCGACGTCGAACGTCGCGCCGCCCCACATCTCGAGTGAGAACAGGTCGGCGCCGAGACGCGCGGTGGCGGGCGCGACGCGCGCGATGTCGCGCGTGCGCAGCCGGGTCGCCAGCAGCGACTGGTGCGCGTCCCTCCAGGTCGTATCGGTGAGGCGCACGCGCCGGTCGGCGCGCAACATCGCGACGATCCCGTTCGGTCCCTCGCGCTCCAGGATCTGCTTGGTGCCCGCCGGCGGCGGCGCCTTGGACACCGGCGGCGGCGCCGATTCGATCGCGAGCACGCTCGCCCGTGGCTTGGGCTTGCCGCGCACCGTGGGGTGGCCGTTGACGATGGTCGAGCCGATGTAGCGTAGGATGCGGGTCGCGCGATCGCGCCGCGGCTGGTACTGCAAGAGCTCGGGCGTCTCGTCGATGAACGTGGTGTGGGCCTTGCCCGCCGCGAACGTGGGGTGGACCAGCACGTTCTCGAGAAACGCGAGGTTGGTCTTCACGCCGCGAATACGGAACTCGCGCAGCGAACGCACCACCTTGCGCCGCGCGTAGTTCCATTCGAGGCCGCTGGCCGTGATTTTGACCAGCAACGAATCGTAGTAGGGGGACACGCGCGCGCCGACATAGCCCGATCCGTCGTCGAGCCGGATGCCGAGACCCACCGCCGGGCGGTACACCTGGATCCGTCCCGTGTCGGGCAGGAAGTCGTTCCTGGGATCTTCGGCGGTGACGCGGACCTGGATGGCGACGCCACGCTGCTGGATGTCGGCCTGGCTGCCGATTCCGATCTCCGGGTCAGAAAGCTTGTGGCCTTGAGCGATCCGGATCTGCGCCTGGACGAGGTCACGCGCGGTGATCGCCTCGGTGACGGTGTGCTCGACCTGGATGCGCGGGTTGACCTCGATGAAGTAGTGCTTGCCGTCTTCGCCGACGAGAAACTCGACCGTACCCGCATTGCTGTAGTCGACCTGCCGCCCGATCTTGAGTGCGTCCTCGGCCAGCCGCTCGCGCAGCGCGGGCGGCAGCGACCACGCGGGGGCGTACTCGATCACCTTCTGGTGGCGGCGCTGCACCGAGCAGTCGCGCTCGAACAGGTGCACGAGGTTGCCGTGGTTGTCGCCGAGGATCTGCACCTCGATGTGCTTGGGGCGCATCACCAGCTTCTCGAGGAAGATCGAGTCGTCGCCGAACGCTTTCCGAGCCTCGGACTTCGCCCTCTCGATCATCTCGGGCAGGTCGGCCGCGCTGCGCACGACGCGCATGCCGCGCCCGCCCCCGCCCGCGGCGGCCTTGATCATCACCGGGAACCCGACCTCGGTCGCGAACGCGCGCGCGTCCTCGACGGTGCGGATCGGCCCGGGTGTGCCGGGGACGATGGGAACCCCGGCGGCGGCCGCCACCTTGCGCGCCGCGACCTTGTCGCCCAGCGCCTCGATCGCCTCGGGCGTCGGCCCGATGAACACGATGCCCGCCTCGCGGCACTTGCGCGCGAACGACGCGCGCTCGGACAGGAGGCCGTACCCCGGGTGAATCGCCTGCACGTCGTGGCGCCTGGCCAGCTCGACGATCTCGTCTTCGGCCAGGTACGCCGCCACCGGTTCGAGCCCCTTGCCCACGAGGTACGCCTCGTCCGCCTTGTAGCGGTGGAGGTGGACACGGTCCTCTTCCGAGAAGATCGCGACGGTTCGAAACCCGAGCTCGGTGCTGGCACGGAAAACGCGCACCGCGATCTCGCCGCGGTTGGCGCACAGAATTCGGCGAAATGGGGCGATCGAGGGCATGCCGCCCGGGGAGAACTATCACAAACCGCAACGCGCGAGGGCCCGAACGTCGTGCCCCTCTCCCTAGCCCAGGGCAGGGGTGAGGGCAAACCTTGCGAGCGCTCGCCTGCGCTCGCCTATGCCCGCTTGATGCCGAGCAGCAGGTCCATGGTCGCCTGGTCGGCGGCGGGGAAGCGGTACTTCTCGAATTCGCCCGACGTCACCCACTTGCAGTCGGCGACGCGGACCGCGGTCGGCTCGGCGTCACCAACGATGGTCGCCTGGTAGAGCGCGAGGTCGACCGAGTAGCCGTCGTAGTCGTGTGTGCGCCGGCCGATGCACGCCCCCGCGGTCACCTCGACGCCGACGCGCTCTCGCACTTCGCGGGCCAGCGCCTGCGCGTCGGTCTCGCCTTCCTCGACCTTGCCGCCCGGAAACTCCCACAACCCGGCGAGCACCGCCTGCGGTCGGCGTTGCGTGATGAGGTAACGCTCCTCTCGCGCAATCACCGCCGCCACCACACGCAGATGAGGGGCCTTACCCATTGGACTCATAATAATGTGGTAAGAAGCCCGCGATGGTCAAACGCGTGACCCCACCCGAAGCTGCCGCGTTGCTCGATGCCGGCTGGACGTACCTGGATGTCCGGTCGATCCCGGAGTTCGACGAGGGCCACCCCGCCGGCGCCGCCAACGTCCCGCTCATGCACCTCGAGCACGGCCGAATGGCGCCGAACCCTGACTTCCAGACCGTGGTGGCCGCGAACTTCCCGGCCGACACCAAGCTCGTCGTCGGCTGCAAGGCGGGCAGCCGCTCGTTGCGCGCCGCGACGCTGCTCGCGGCCGCCGGCTACACAAGTGTCGTGGACATGCGCGGCGGCTTCCACGGCGAGCGCGACGCGTTCGGCCGGGTCGAGTGCGCGGGCTGGTCCGAATCGAATCTCCCCTCCGAGACCGCCTGCGCGGTCGACAAAACCTACACCTTCCTCAAAAGCAAGGCGTAGCCAACCGCCGCTACTCGGCGAGAGTGATGCCCTTCTTCTCGCACAGCGACCGGACTAGGTTGCGGCTCTTGTCGTCGAGCTTCGAGTAAGCGCGGCCGGCGCCCTCGCCGTCCTTGAGCGTGCACGAGCACACCGCGATGATCTGGTAGGCGTCGGTCAGCCCGGGCTTGGCGTGCAGCGCCCTGCGCGACAGATCGATCGCCGATCCACACTGCTGCCTGAGCCACGCCTCGCGCGCCTGCTTCATGAGCGCGTCGGGGTCCTCGGTCTCCGCGGCGACCGCCTCGCGCGGCGCCGGCTCCGGTTTGGCTGCCGGCTCGGGCTTGCTGCGCGCCGGCGTGTCGGTGCGGCGCGCCTCGGTGCGGTTCTCGGCGACCAGCGCCGCGTTCGGGCGCGCCGCCTTCGCGAGCCGGACCGGCGCCGCGGCCGCGGGCTCGGGCCGCGCTCGGCACAGACGCACTATCTCGCGCACCACCACGTTCCGCGGGTCGAGCCGCACGATCTCGTCGGCCTCGCTCTTGACCTCGCCGCAGCGGCCAGCGGCGCGCGCCTTTTCGGCCGCGGCGAGATGGTCGGCCACCACCGACGCGCGCGCCTCCTCGTACCGCGGCTTGGCGCGCTTGCGGTACAGGCTCTCGGGCGGAATCTCTTGATACTTGTTCACCGCCTCGAGGTAGTTCTTAGCGGCCGACGCCTCGTCGAACTGCGCGAACGACGTCGCGCCCTGCCGCTCGGTGTCGACCTTGCGCCGGAGCGCGATCACCTCGCGGCGCAACGGCACGTCCGTCACCGTCGTGGGCAGCCGGTCCAGCGCCGCGCGCGCTTTGTCCCAGTCCTCGGCGCCCGCCGCCTGCTTGGCCTGGGCGACCAGCGCCGCGGGGGTCTCGGGCACGGCCTGCACTTCGGCGGGCTCGGGTTCGGGCGGCGCGACCGGTGGCGGGGGCGGCGGCGGCAACGGGTTGGCGACGACGGGGACCGGCACGGCCGCGACAACCGACGACCCATCCTTGCTGCGCGACATCCGGTGCCACACCGACGCCACCAGAACCGCGGCGACCAGGGTCGCGGCTCCGCCGACGAGCACCTTGACCGGAAACTTCGGCCAGCCACGCGCCGCGCGCGCGTCGAACACGAAGCGCTCGTTCGCGCCCACGAACCGCAGCTTGACGTGCCCGAGCTCGATCATGTCGCCCGGGTTCAGCTCGACGCGCTCGTAGTCCTCGCCGTTGACCCGGACGCCGTTGGCGCTCTGCAGATCGACGATCGTGTATTGCTCGCCGTCGCGCACGATCTTCGCGTGGTGGCGCGAGATCGACCGGTGATTGAGCACGATGTCGTTCTCGTCGGTGCGGCCGATGACCAGCGACGCGCGATTGAGCGCGAACTCCATCCCCGCGAGCTCCGTGGTCAGCGCGAACACGCGCGCCGGCGCTCCGGCGGCGACGGTCTCCCCCAGCGTGCGAATCGGAATCGTGGGCTGCGCCTCGGAGACCTCGGGCGGGGGCGTCTCGGCTCCGGGCGCCGGCTTGATGGTCTCGGGCGGGGGCGTGTGCGCGGGCGCGAACACGGGCGCAGGTTCGGGCCCCGCCAACGACGGCGCGGGCACGGGCGCCGCCGCGCCGTCGGTGCCGTTCTGCGCGGGCTGCGGCGCGCTCTTGCGCGCCGGGACGGCGGCGGGCGCAACCGCCACGGGCGCCGCCGCCGCCAGCGGTTGGGCCGGTTGTGCGGCCATCGCCGCCACCGAGGCCCGGGTCGGGATGGCAACCGAGCCACCCACCGTCGCCATCGGCCCCAGCGCGGCGGGCATGCTCGGCATCGTCGGGCGATCCCCGACCGTCGTCGGCGGCGGCGAGAGGGCCGCCGTCTTGGCGTCGCCTCGCAGCGCGATCCGGTAGTCGCCGATCTGCACCTCGTCGCCCTCGCGCAGCGCCGTGGGCGAGGCGATCTTAGCGCCATTGACGCGGACCCCGGTGAAGCTCTGAAGATCCTCGATGAACAGCGCGCCGTTCTGGCGCACGAGCCGCGCATGCCGGCGCGACACGTTGCGTTCAGTCAGCCGGACGGTGTTCCCCTCCATACGGCCGATCGTCATCTCGTCTCGCGCGAGCGGGACGACGGTCGTCTTACCCTCATCGTCTTCGATGGTCAGCTTGAACACGCAAGGGCCTCGAATCCGGCGATCTTTCGACTCTATCCGGGGGGGCCCAAGGGGTCAATCGTCCGTGAGGACAAGCACCACGAATGGCCTGGCGCGTTACTCGCCGCGCGCCTACTTGATGAGGATGAGGGAGGCCGCGATGACGATCGCCATCCCGATGATGAAGGCAGCGACGACCACGGCCGCCGCGACGTTGCGGTTTTCGTGAATTTCGCGGCGCAAGTTGTAGGGGGTGATGATCTCCCACAGGTAGTACCCGATGATCAGCAGGACGATGCCCGACAGCCCGAACAGGGCGGCGTCCAGCAGCAAGCGCCAGAGCGGCGCGGGCTCCATCGGCAGGGCGGGGACCGGCACCTAGAGGCTCCGAAGCTCGGGATAGGTGGTCATCACGTCGGTCTCGGTCATGGAGTCGTTGGGGTCGGCCGGCGTCCACACCACCTCGATGCCCAGGAGGCCGCTCGGCGCCACGCCGCCCAGCTCGGAGAGCAACACGCGCAGCCCGTCGTGGGTTTCGATCGGCTTGAAGCTGGCGAGCGGCGTTCGGGTGGCCGCGACCAGCGTGACCACCACCAGCTCCAGCGCCTGCTTGCCTTCCTCGGCCGCCGCCTCGGAGTGGACCTGGAACCGCGAGCGCTCCCCGAGCGCCATGCCGTTCATCGCAGTCTCGGCGTTGGTGAGGCTCATCGGACCGCGCGCCTCGGCAGCGGCATAGCGAACCGAGTCCTTCTCGCGCAGGAGCTCGAGCGAGGTTTGCTGGAGCAGCGAAGCGAGCCCCGCCTCGCTGGCCGTGTCGCCGCGCGACGCGAACTCCGCCAGCCGATCCTGGATTCCACGCGCGGAGCGGCCGAGCGCGAGCTGCAACTTGTAGAGGTACGCCCGCCCCGGCATCACCGCGGGCTCGTCGTCGTCGTCGTAGGACTGGCCCCAGCCGCCGGCGACGCCCTGCCCTTCGCCGCGCGTGCGCCGGTACGCGCGCGCCACCGCCGCGACCGCCACGCCCACGACCAGCAAGGTCAACACCGTTCCCCCGAGGCCGAACCCGCCGTAGCCCATCGGGCCCCATCCCCAACCGCCGCCCCAGCCGAAGCCCGGGAACACGTGGATGTTGGTGCCGCCGCCGTAGCTGCGACCGCCGCTCGAGTAGCGGGGCGCGCTGCTCGAGAACCCGCCGCCGGAGCGGAATCCGAGCCGCCCGCCGAAGCTGCCGCCCGAGCGCGGCCCCGCCAGCGCCAACGCCGGCGCGATCAGCATCGCCAGCGCCAGCACGGTGAGAACCAGCGCGTGCTTCAGCCACGAACACCCGCTCAGCTTTCGCATCAGGTTTCGAGTCTATGCCGCGAAGTGCCGCTGAGCAACGTGACCAGCCGCCCCGCGCGAAGCGCGAGTGCGCGGCGACTTGCTGCAAGAATCTGCTAGGACTGCTCGAGGCGACGCGCCGTCGCGAGATCCTCGAAGTACTTTCGCATCGAGGGCAGCGCTTTGATGAGGCGCTGAAAGTAGGGCCGCCCCAGGAATAAAATCGTCGTGGGCGAGACCGCGCGGACGGTCGCGGTGGTGGGCGAATCGTCGAGCAGTGCCATCTCGCCGAACAGGCCGCCCGCCCCCAGGCGCGCGAGCTGCCGCTCCTGGCCGTCGGCGCCGGTGGCGATCACCTCGACCTCGCCGAGCAGGATCGTGAACAGTCCCTTTCCCTGCTCGCCCTGCCGGATGATGACCGTGCCGGCCGGGACCTCGTGGCCGTCGAAGCGCTTGATGAGATCCATCTGCTGCTTCTGATCGAACGGCTTGAACAGCGGCGAGGTGGCGAGCAGGTTCTTGAGCACGCGCTCGCGCGCGAACTTGTCGATGCGCTCGGTCAGCGCCGGGACCTCGGCACAGAGGCGGTCGACCGCCTCGCGCGCGATCTCGAGCAGGTCGGCCTCGCCGACCACGCCGATCGAAGCGGTGCGCGGCTGATCGGTGTAAAGCGCCATCTCGCCGAACAGCGAGCCCTCGTAGAGCCGGGTCAGCTCGACCGGCTTGGGCGACGCGGCCGTCGTCGCCAGTACCCGCACCTCGCCACTCGCCACGAAGTAGAACGCGCGGCCCGGCTCACCTTCGCGAATCACCATGTCGCCGTCCCCGCCGCGGATGAGGCGCAACATGTCCACCGCCAGCGGGAACAGCTTGCGCGGCAGCTCAGAGAAGAACGGGACGGGCAGGAACTGGGCCGGGTACTGGCCCACCCCCGACACGTCGACAGCCCGCGCGCGCGCGCGCCCGGCCGCGGCGGCGACGTCGGCGCCCGCGCCGGGATCGACCGGCGCGATCTCGGCGTCGAGGTCCACGGGTGCGGGGCGGCTGGTGAACTTCGCGAGCGCCTTCGATCCGTGCGCGTAGCTCGCGGCGATCGCGCCCACGAGGTCGTCCACCTTCTCGCCCAGCGACGCCAACACCTTGCACGCGACGATCGCGGGCAGGGGATGGCCGAAGCGGATGTCGTTCATCGCGACCGCGCGGAAGACCTGGCTCGCGCCTGCCTTGTCCCCGAGCTGCAACAGGAGATCCGCGACCCGCCGCCGGCTGTCGTGGTCGAGCGGGCTCTGCGCCAGCATGTGCTCGTGGAGCGCGAGCGCGGGCCCGAGCTGACCGGCCTGCGCGAGGTTGCGAGCCTCCGTCTTCAGGTCGCGGAGCTTGATCGCCATTGCACGGACGTTAGCCGGAGCGTGAAATGGGGTCCAGTGCCCGGAGATCCCACGGTGTTGACCGCAGTCGCGGCGCTGCATTTTGGCGAGCTTGGGCGGTCGGTCGAGGGGCGGCCGATCGCCGCGTACCGGTTCGGCGGGGCGGGCGCGCCGCTCATCGTCTTGGGCGGCGTGCACGGTGACGAGCCCGCCAGCGTGGCCGCGGTCGTGGCGCTCGCGTACCGGCTGCGCGCGTGCGCCGTCGACCGAGACGAGGTGCCGGTCTGGCTGATCCCGGCGCTGAACCCGGACGGCGTCGCGCGCGGCACGAAGAACTCGGCGCGCGACGTCGACCTCAACCGCAACTTCCCGGCGCGCTCGTTCTCGACCGCACACGCCCCCGGTTACTTCCCGGGCCCGGCGCCGCTCTCCGAGCCCGAGTCGCGAGCGCTGGCCGAGCTCATCGAGCGCGAGCGCGTGTGCGGCGTGGTCGCGGTGCACGCGCCGTTCGCCTGCGTCAATTACGATGGGCCGGCGGCGGCATGGGCCGAAGCGGTTGCCGCCGCCTGCGGCTGGCCGGCCCGCGCTGACATCGGATATCCCACGCCCGGCTCGCTCGGAAGCTGGCTGGGCCTCGACCGCGGGGTGCCGATCCTGACCCTGGAGCTACCCCCCGGCGGCATCGAAAACTTTCGCGGCCCCGCCGCCCAGGCCCTCGACGCGGCGGTCGAATTCCGCCGCTGATGCCCACCGACGGGCCCGGTTGGGTTATATTGGCTTGACAGCCGGGCACGGGTCGTCTTTTCTGACCTCTTCGTATCGGGCCGAACGAATTTTTGGCCCCCGGCCCCGGACATGGACAAGGACATCGAGCGCACCTTTCTTGAGACGATGTCGCAGGCACTCGTCTCGTTGCCGTTTGACCTCAAGGTCTTGCTCGAGGCGGTGGCCGATCCCGATCTCGAGCGCGCGGTTCGAGAGCTGGCGGCGGCGACGGTCGTCCATGTGATCACGCCCAAGGACGGAAACGTCGAGGCGCCGCTGAGGTTCGCCGAGGACGTCGTGCAGCTGCGGCTGGCGCTGGCGCACGTCGCGGCCGAGGGCGGCGAAGGGGCGCCGGCCTTCAAGGAGCGGTTCGCGGAGGACTACGGACGCATCGACGCGGACCTGAACGTGTTCCGGCAGACGCTGGGCGCCGACACCGTCGCCTGGCTCGACAGCCGGTGGGGCTCGCTGCTCAAGGCGGTTTACGCCAAGAAGAAGATCCCGATGTTCGTAGACGACGAGGAAGTCGGAACCTTCCTCTACGACGAAGGGCTGCGGTTCGGCACCCTTTACCCGATCACGGAGAAGTCGCTGGCCGGGCGGGTGAAGCAGGTGCAGCCGTTCATCGACCACCTGGCGCGCAAGCGCGACCAGGACAAAAGGAAGATCACGTCGTCGTAGACGGCTGACGGCCCGGGTTCCGGTGGAGGTGATTTTCCCGTGTCGGGCGTGAACGCGAGGGCGCCGTTTGGCGCCGAGCCGGCCCACCTGCTCGACCTGGCCGTCGCGGTCGCGCGCGAGGGGTCGGTCCCGGCGCCCGAGATCGCGAGCGCGGCGCGCGGCGCGGCGCCGCTGCTCGTCGAGCTGCCGGCCGACCGCGTGCGCGGCGCGCTCGAAGCGGTGATCATGGGACGGTCGCTGGACGTCGGGCTGCAGTGGATGCACGAGTCGGGGATGCTGGGCGCGTTGCTCCCCGAGCTGGACGTGACCGTCGACTTCTCGCAAGAGGGGGGGCGCCGCCACAAGGACGTCTGGGAGCACACCAAGCAGGTGGTGCGGCAGACCGTGCCCCACCCGCTCGTGCGCTGGGCGGCGCTCTTGCACGACATCGGCAAGGTGAAGACGCGGGCGATCCTCCCCGACGGCAAGGTCACGTTCCACCGCCACGCCGAGGTCGGCGCGCGGATGTGGGATCCGATCGCGCGGCGGCTTTCGTTCGGCAAGCCCGACCGCGACAAGATCCGGTTCCTCATCCTCCACCACCTGCGCGCCAACGCGTACGAGCCCGCGTGGACGGACGCGGCGGTGCGCCGCTTCGACCACGAAATGGGCGAGCACCTCGACGATCTGCTCGACCTGTCACGCGCCGACGTGACCTCGCGCCGGCCGGGCCGGCGTCAGGAGGCGGCGAGCAACATCCACGCCCTCAAACAGCGCATCCTCGTCATCCGCGACCTCGACGCCCGCATCCCGCCCCTGCCGCCCGGCCTCGGCAACGCGATCATGGAGGCGTTCTCGCTGCCTCCGTCGAAACGCATCGGCGACCTGCGCAAGCTGTGCGAAGAAGCTGTCGAGCGCGGCGAGCTCGAGGAGCGCCGCGACGCCGGCTACTACCTCGACTACCTCAAGCGCACGCTACTGCCCTAATCCCATTCGCCCACGCCCTCGAGCGGCTCGCCCTTCTCCCAGTGCTCCAGGTTTCGCTTGCGCCGCCGGAGCGTGCGCACCTGCGCGACGAGAAACAACACGCAGCCAATCGAAACGATGACGGTGATGACGATCATCGGCACCGGCATGAACGCAGTTTGGACCGCGCCCGGCGCGAATGCCAGACTATGCGCGTGAAGGAGCACAACCCTGCTTGCGCGAGCTCGTCGCGGGACGTTCGGAACCCTCTGGGTTCCGAGTGAGGTAAGCGAGGTAAGCGCGTGCCCGAGCTGCCCGATCTGGTCCACGTCGAGCGCCGCCTGCGCGAGGCGATAGCCGGCAAGACCATCACCTCGGCGCGCACCGGCGATCCCACGGTGCTGCGCGTGATGGTGGCCGAGCCCTTCCCGGGCGTGCTCGCCGGGCGGCGGCTGGTGTCGATCGACCGGCGAGGCCACTTCATGCGCTTCGGCGTCGAGGGCGGCCTGGTCGTCGTCATCAACGCGATGCTGGTCGGCCGCTACCGCGTCGTGCCCCTCGGCTCCGACACCGACGGGGGCAAAGCCAAGAAGGATCCACGCGCGCTCGGGCTCGCGCTGGTGTTCGACGGCGGCCACGAGCTGCAGTACCTCGACGAGAAGCGCATGGGTAAGGTGTACGTCGCGCGCGACGCCGACGAGGGAACCATCCCCGTCTACGGCCAGCTCGGCGCGGACGTGATGTCGCCCGCGTTCACGCGCGAGGCGTTCGTGAAGTTGATCGGCCGCCGCCGCGATCAGGTGCGCGCGTTCCTCATGGACAAGCGGGCGCTGGCGTCGATTGGCAACGCGTACGCCGACGAGATCCTGTTCGCGGCCGGCCTGCACCCCAAGACGTTCTGCAGCAAGCTCGCGCCCGAGGAGGTCGAGGCTCTCCACGGCGCGATTGGCGCGGTGCTACGTGACGCGATCGCGGAGATCGAGCGCCGCGACGAACCGGTCGAGGTCAAGGTGCGCGATTTCCTCCAGGTCCGCGGCCGCGACGGCAAGCCCTGCCGTCGTTGCGGCACCACGATCCGCGCCGTCCGCGTCGGCGACGGCGACGCCTGCTTCTGCCCCAAGTGTCAGCCCGAAACCCGCAAGCTGTTCATCAATTGGAGTCGGGACCCTGGGAGGGTCCCCCGCCCCCCGCGATGAGTTCGCACGAGCCAAGCTCGTGCTAAGGGTAACGCCGTTCCCTTAGACCGACGCCCCGCGCGCCGCCAACAAGCGGCAGGTGGCGATGGCTAGACCGCGACCTTCGCGCCGCGCGTAGCGGGGGTCGCGCGCTCACTGACGATCTCCGGGGCGCAGCTCATCCTGTTTCGCGCGGATCGAAGCCAACCCCACGAGCCGAGCCAACCTTCCGCGCGATGGCGGCGCGCGGGGCGTCGGTCTAAGGGAACGGTATCGAGTGCTAAGCGGGGCTCGTCGGCCGGGTCAACTGATAGAGAAACACAGCGGCGGCGGTGGCGACGTTGAGGGAATCGGCCCCCGGGGACATCGGGATCGTGACCTGGCGATCGGCGAGCGCGCGCGCCGCCGGCGACAGTCCCGGGCCCTCGGCGCCGAGCAGGAGCGCGAATCGTCCCGGCGGTTTTACCGCCGCGAGGGGGGTGGCGGCGGCGTCGAGCACGGCGGCGATCAGCGTCAGCCCGCGCGCGCGCAGCTCCACGAGCGCTTCGGGCCAGCGCTCGGGACGCACGATCGGCAGCCCGAACACCGCGCCGAGCGAGACGCGGATCGCCTTGCGATAGAACGGATCGGCGCAGCGCGGGCTGAGCACGAGCGCGTCGGCGCCGAACGCCGCCGCGTGCCGCGCGATCGCCCCCAGGTTGTCCACGTCGGTGAGATCCTCGAGCACGACGACGGCGCGGGCATCCGGCGGCAGCGCCGCGGGCGGCGGGCGCTCGCCGATCGCGAGGCACCCGCGGTGGACGTGAAAGCCGGCGACCCCATCGATCACCTCCTGTGACGCGAGGTAGACCGGAAATGGTCCGCCCAGCGCATCGGCGAGCGTGGCCAGGCGCGGCGCAGTCAGCAGCACGGACGCGACCCGCAGCGGGCTTTCGATCAGCCGGCGCACCACGCGCTCACTCTCCGCGACGAACCGGCCGCTGGCGGCGGCGAGCGGCCGATCTTTGATGTCGCGGTACTCGGCGATGCGCGGGTCACCGGCGTCGTCGATCGCGATCGTGGGCGGGCTCACGCAGCCAGGATAGCGGAGCGGCGGCGCTCAAAGCGGGGCGTGATACAACCAGCGCATGCGAGGCGCCGCGATCACGATCTTGAGCCTGGGGATGCTGACGGGCGCGTGCAACTCCACCCCCGAGGCCCCCCATGGCTCGCCGGTGCTACTCGAGGTTCGCTGGGTCGCGAGCGGCGAGAGCAAGCTCATCTGGTCGCACGACGCCGACGCGGCGGTGGACACCAGGGTGTCCCCGGCCGGCGCCGAGGTCGACTTCGTGTTCGACCGCCGCCTCGACGGCAGTAAGATCGAGGACACCGTCGACGGCAAGACGGTCCCGAAGTTGGTGCCGCCCATCGACGTCAAGTGGCCGGGCAAGGACGACCCCACCGCTCCGGTGATGAGCAGCCCGCCGTTTTCGCACAAGGTCTACTACAACAGCACCGCGCTGTTCGGCGGTCAGACTGCGTTCGCGTTTCTTCGCCCGACGGTGTTGGGCTTTCCGTCGTCGACCACCGTTCAGCTGGTCATCGACGCGACGCAGTTCACCAGCGCGTACGGTGAACAGATGGACGGCCCGACCGAGTTCTCAGTCGAGCTCGACCCGATGACGATCGTGCCGCGGACGAGCGCGAGCGACGCGGTACAGACGTTCGGACCGACGTTCAAATTTCCGGTGCGGTTCTCGAACCGACCCGCGAACATCGACGTGCTCACGCCATTCGCGCGCGCGCGTGCGGGTGACGTGGAGCTGGCGGTCACGTTGACGGCTGACGCCACGGAGCCGGTGGTCGTGTACGTCGCGCCGGCCGCGTGCCTCGGCGGCTGGCCCACGGGCTCGGTTATCGACGTCAGCTTCGCCGCCGGAACACCCGACGCGTTCGGGATTCTGTCCGCCGCGGCCCTCCTCGCCGGCAACTTCCAGATCGGCGGCTCCGCCGAATCCTTCCGCGACGCCGCGTGTGATTGATTTCCCTCTCCCGCTTGCGACGCTTGCGGGAGAGGGTCAGGGCGGGTCAGGGAGAGGGCAAGCCTTGCGAGAGGTCGCGCCCGAAAACGTCGCTCACGCTGTCGCGCACTGCGGCTTTGACCGCGGTCATGTCGATTGGCCCGCCGAGCTCGCCCGACATCGAGCCCATCACCGCGGCGTCGAGCCCACACGGATGGATCGCCGCGAACCGCGACAGATCGGTGGAGACGTTGAGCGCGAAGCCGTGCAGCGTGACCCACTTCTTGACCGCGACGCCGATCGACGCGAGCTTGCGGCTCAGATCGACCGTCCACACCCCGGTCCACTGCGGCTTGCGCGTACCGGCGAGCTCGAACCGGGCGAGCGCGCGGATGATCGACTCCTCCAGATTGCGGAGATAGACGTGGAGGTCGCGCTCGCCGTCGCGCAGCCGGAAGATCGGGTAGCCGACGAGCTGGCCCGGCCCGTGGTAGGTGACGTCGCCGCCGCGCTCGATCTCGTAGAGCGGCACGCCGCCGAGGTCGAGCAGGTTCTCTTTGTGCGCGCTGCGACCGGCGGTGATCACGTGCGGGTGCTCGACCAGCACCAGCGTGTCCGGGATCTCGTCGCGCTGGCGCGCCCCGACGAGCTCGAGCTGCCGCGCCCAGACCTCGGCGTAGTCGCAGGTCCCGAGATCCAGGAGCTGTGCGGGCGCGATCTCTTTCACCGGTTCTGAATATGGATCGCTTCGCCCAGGCTCGCCTTTGCCGCCTCCATGATCGCCTCCGGCAGCGTCGGATGGGCATGAATCGTCAGGCTGAGATCGTCGGCGAGCGCGCCCATCTCGATCGCGAGCGCCGCCTCGGCGATGACGTCCGCGGCGCCGTTGCCGACGACATGGATGCCGAGGACCTCTTTCGACTCGGCGTCGATCACGACCTTGACGAAGCCGTCGGTATCGGCGTTCGCGATCGCGCGTCCGAGCGCGACGAACGGGAACTTGCCCAGTTTGACCTTGCGGCCGCGCTGCGCCGCCTCGTCGACGGTGATGCCGGCCGACGCCACCTCGGGATCGCTGAAGATGACGGCGGGGATGCAGCGGACGTCGAACTCGGCCTTGTGGCCGGCGATCACCTCAGCCGCCACCTCGGCCTCACGCGATGCTTTGTGCGCCAGCATGGGCTGGCCGGCGACGTCGCCTATCGCGTAGACGCCGGGGATGTTGGTGCGCATGCGGCGGTCGACGGGAACGAAGCCGCGCTCGACCTTCACGCCCACCGCTTCGAGGCCCAGGTTCTCGGAGTTGGGCCGGCGGCCCACCGCGACCAGCACCTTGTCGGCGTCGAGGGTGGCCTCCTTACCGCCGACGTCGAGGGTCAGGGTCGCGCGCCCGTTTTTCTCTTGCCACGACTTGGCCCTGGCGCCGGTCATCACCTCGACGCCCAACTTCTTCAGCTTGCGCGCCACGACCTGGACGATCTCCGGATCGTTGCCGGGCAGGATGGCGGGCAATGCCTCGACGACCGTGACATTGGAGCCGAGCTTGGCGTACAGCGTCCCGATCTCGATCCCGATGTACCCCCCGCCGATCACGACGAACCGCTCCGGCACCGCGGCGAAGTCGAGCGCGCCGGTCGAGTCGACGATGTATTTGCCGTCGAACGGGAACCCCGGGATCTCGATCGGACGCGAGCCGGTCGCGATGATGATGTTGTCGGCCTTGATGATGGTCTTGGGCTTCCCGTCTCGGCCGTCGAGCTCGACGGTGTCGCGGGAGGTGAGGCGCGCGTTGCCGGTGCGGTAGTCGCAGCCGTTGGCCTTGAGCAAGATCTTCACGCCGCCGGTCAGCTTCGATACGACCTCGCCCTTCCACGACTGCATCTTGGCCATATCGATGCGTGGGTTGTCGGCGAGGATGCCGATGTCGGCGCCGTGACGAAGCTTATCGTAGAGCTTCGAGGCGTTGATCAGCGCCTTGGACGGGATGCAGCCGACGTTCAGGCAGATGCCGCCCGGCTTGTCGCGTTCGACCACCATCGCCTTTTTGCCCAGCTGGCCGAGCCGGATGCCGGCGACGTAGCCCCCCGGCCCGGCGCCGATGACCAGTGCTTCGACGCGAATCGTTTCGTCCGCCATGACCAAAACCCTCCTACCTGTTGCGCACGCGTTCCAGCGTCTCGAGATCGGCCTCGAGGGCTGAGGTCGGACGGCTCCAGACGTCTTCGATGAGGCGCCGGCGGGACGGGGCGCCAACCGCGCGCTCGGCGGCCAGCGCCGCCTTGACCTCCTGCGCCGCCTCGTCGCACAGCTGGCCGGCGGTGGCCGCGTCGATCGTGCCCTCCCGCGCGAGCCACGCCGTGAACCGATCGATGCCGTCGCCGCGGGTGACCACGGCCTCGATCAAGGTCGGGCCCTGACCGCGGCGCGCGCGCTGCGCGGCGACCGCGGTCGCCGACAGCACCACGACCGCGTCGTCGCCGTCGACGCGCACGCCCGCAACCCCGTACGCGAGCGCCTTGACCGCAAACGTCTGCGACGCGGTCTCGACCCGGTTCGCGCCGTCCGCCACGGAGGTGACACACACGAAGATCGCGGGCAACTTGTACACGCCGGCGAAGTTGATGCCGGTGTGGAAGTCCTCGCTGCTGGTCTCGGCCGCGTCCAGGGTGGCGAGCACGATCGTCGACTTGCGCTGCATCTTCATCGCCCATGCGACGCCTGCCGCGTGCGCGAGTTGCGTCCCCGCGTGCGGCGTCGCCGGCAGCACGCCGAGGGCGCGCGGCGCGGTGACGCATCCGGGAAGCTGCCGCCCCGCGGCGACGTCGTTGGCGTTGCCGTAGAGCTGCGCGGCGAGAGCACGCAGGTCCATCCCGCGCCACAGCGCGACCGCAGCCTCACGCCGGCCGGGCGCGATCACGTCGTCGGCGCCGAGCGCAGCCGCCGCGCCCACGATCGCCGCCTCGCGGCCGCGCGTCGACGGCAACGCCCCGATCCGCCCCGCCTGGGCCAGCGCCTGCGCCTCCGCGTCCAGCGCGCGCAGCCGGTGAAGAGCACGCAGCACGTCGCGCGCCAGCTCGGGGGCCAGCGCGGGCGCGCGCGCCGGATCGGCCGCGCCGCCGGGCGCGACGATGACGTCGAGCCCGGTCGCGCGGCGAAATTCCTCGTCCGTGAACGCCTCGACCACCGACACGTCGGCGACGTCGCCCAGCCCGGCGCGCACCTTGGGCATGCCGTCATTGAGGCCGACCTGTCGTCGAGGGGGAGGCGCCGGAAGTTTTGAAACGGCCATCGCGCGACTACTTCGATTCCGGGGTGAGACCGCCGGGCGCTTCCAGCAGGGCCTTGATCTCCGCCACGAAGCTCGCCGCCTCGTAGCCGTCCACGACGCGGTGATCGACGGAGATCGACAGGTTCATGAGGTCCCGGATCTCGATCCGGTCCCCGACCACGGCGGGACGCTTCTTAATCTGGTGCACCCCCAGGATGGCCACCTCGGGGTAGTTGATGATCGCGGCGGCCATCACGCCGCCCAGCGCGCCCAGGCTGGTGATGGTGAACGTCGACCCTTGCAGCTCCTCGCGCGTGGCCTTGCCGGTGCGGGTCGCGGTCGCCAGTCGGTCGATCTCGGTCCCGATCTCGACCACCGTCCGCTTGTCGGCGTCGCGCAGCACCGGGACGATTAGCCCCGAATCGGTCGCGGTGGCGAGTCCCATGTGGACGTGGCCCCGCTGCACGATCTCGCCCGCCGCCTGGTCCAGCGTCGCGTTCAGCTGCGGGAACTTCCGCAACGCGAGCGCCGTCGCCTTGACGATGAACGGCAGGAACGAAACCTTGGTCAGGTTTGCCTTGGCCGCAAGCGCCTGCTTGATGCGCGTGCGCAGCGCGACCAGCTCGGTGCAGTCGATCTCCTCGACATAAGTGAAGTGCGCCGCGGTGTGCTTCGACCGCACCAGGTTCTCGGCAATCTTCTTGCGCAGGCCGCGAAACGGGATACGGACGTCGCCGTCTGCGGGGACGACCCTCGATACGGCCGCGCCGCCGCTCTCGCCACCGTGCGCGCGCACGTCGTCGGACGTGATCCGCCCGCCCTTGCCGCTGCCGGCGACGCCGCGAATGTCGACGCCGATGTCGCGCGCCAGCTTGCGCGTCGCCGGCGTCGCCAGCACCGGGCCGCCCGCGGTCGCCACGCCGTTCCCTTTCGCGGCTGCGGGCGCGGCCGCCACCGCCGCGCGCCCGGCGACCGCCGGAGTGGCAGCGGCGTCGGCGCTGGCCGAGGGCGAGGAGGTCTTGCCGGCGTCCCCCTCGACCTCGATCTCGATCAGGATTTTGCCGACCGGGCAGACCTGACCTTCTTCGAAGCAACGACGGACGACGCGCCCTCCGCGCGGCGTCGGGATCTCGACCGTCGCCTTGTCGGTCATCACCTCCACCATGGGTTGGTCTTCCTTGAGGACATCGCCCTCCTTGACCAGCCAGCGAACGACCTCGCCCTCCGCGACGCCCTCGCCGATGTCGGGCAGCCTGAACTGATACAACATCAGAAGCTCACCAGCCGCTCCACGGCGTCGAGGATACGGTCCGCGTCGGGCAGGTACTCGTGCTCGAGCGTGTAGGGGAACGGGGTGTCGAACCCGGTGACGCGCAGGATCGGGCCTTCGAGATTCAAGATCGCCTTCTCGGCGATCACGGCAGCCAACTCGGCGCCGAAACCCGATGTGCGGGGCGCTTCGTGCACGATCACCACCCGGCCGGTCTTGGCCACCGACGCGAGGATGGTGTTCTCGTCGAGCGGCACGAGCGTGCGCAGGTCGATGACCTCTAGGTCGTAGCCCTCGGCCTCGCCCTTCTCCGCGGCCTCGAGCGCGACGTTCACCATCCCGCTCCAGGCGAGGACCGTCACCTGGCGGCCCTCGCGGACGATTTTCGCCTCGCCGAACGGGATCGTGAACTCACCTTCGGGGACGTCGGCCTTGGGCGCCCGGTAGTAGCGCTTGGGCTCCATGAAGATGACCGGATCTTCGCCGCGGATGGCGCTCGCGAGCAGCCCCTTGGCGTCGATCGGGTTCGACGGACACACGACCTTGAGCCCAGCGATGTGCGTGAACAACGCCTCGGGCGACTGCGAGTGGTAATGACCGCCCTTGATGCCGCCGCCCACCGGCATCCGCACCACCACCGGCGCCGGGTACTCGCCGCCGGAGCGATAACGGAGCTTGGCCAGCTCGTTCACGATCTGATCGAAGGCGGGGTAGACGTAGTCGCCGAACTGGATCTCGGGCACCGGCCGCATTCCGTAAAGCGCCATCCCGATCGCGGTGCCCACGATGCCGGACTCCGCCAGCGGTGTGTCGATGCAGCGCTCGGGCCCAAACTCCGCTTGCAACCCGTCGGTGGCGCGGAACACGCCGCCGAACCGCCCCACGTCCTCTCCCAGCACCACGACGCGCGGGTCACGCCGCATCTCGATCCGGAGCGCGTCGTTCACGGCCTGGAACAGAGTCATCTCGGGCATGGCGGTCCTTTTGCTGGTGGCGGACTACCGTATTCCGACTCCCGAGGCAAGGACGACGACGACAAAGAAGAGGAAGGTCGCGTCAGGCCGCGCCGGGGGTGCCGCCGGGCGCGCGCAGCTTGTACCCCACGTGGCGCACGGTCTCGATCATGGCGCTCCCCGGGCCGAGCTTGGCGCGGAGCCGCCGCACGTGGATGTCGACCGTGCGGGTGCCGCCGGCGTAGCGATAGCCCCACACGCGCGATAGCAGCTGCTCGCGCGAGAACACACGCCCCGGGCGCTCGGCCAGGAACTTCAGCAGCTGGAACTCCTGACGCGGCAGCTTGAGCGCCCGCCCACGGTAGGAAGCCTCGACCGCGACCGCGTCGATGACCAGGTCACCGATCTTGATGCGGCCGGCCGCCCGGAACCAGCACGAAGTCGTCGGCGCCCGCCTCGGGGTCGAGCCCGGCCAGCCTGGACACCTCCACACACAGCAGCACCGGCACGTCCGCCAGGGATCCGACCTCCCGCACGCGCCGGATCGCCGCCCGCCCGACCTCGAGGTGCGCACCCGCGTCAACCACCACCACCGACGGGCGCTGGAGCTCGATGTCCTCGGGCAGCTGGTCGACGTCGTATCCCACCGCGACGACCTCGCAACCGAGATCGCTGAGCGCCGACGCCGGAGAATCGGGCTCCGACGCCGCCGTCGCGGGGTTCGACGTCACAACCAAGGCGCGCATGGCGGGCTACAGTATCCGGCACGCCGGGTGACGGCAATGGTGAGCCGGGTGTGGGTCCGGTAGGCAAAAAAATCAAGGGGACGTTCGGAAACAATCGCCAGCTACCCCGCGACCGCTTGGCTCCCCGCTGACCTGGTGCAATACTCATGTTCCTGATGGACGACTTCCACTGCTCCTTCTGTGGGAAGCGGCGCCGCGAGGTGCGTAAGCTGATATCGGGTCCTCGCGTCTTCATCTGCGATGAATGCGTCACGCTCTGCAACGACATCATCGCCAAGGAAGAAGCAGCCGAACGTCCGAAGCACCCGCGACCGCGAGAGATCTACGACGAGCTCAACCGATACGTCATCGGCCAGGACCGCGCGAAGAAGGCGCTGTCGGTTGCGGTGCACAACCACTACAAGCGCATCGGCCAGCACGGCAAAGCAGGCGAGGTCGAGATCCAGAAGGGCAACATCTTGCTGCTCGGTCCCACCGGCTGCGGCAAGACGCTGCTGGTGCAGACGCTCGCCAAGAAGCTGGACGTTCCGTTCGCGATGGCGGACGCGACGACGTTGACGGAAGCCGGCTACGTCGGCGAGGACGTCGACAGCGTCATCAAGGCGCTGTATCGCAACGCCGGCAACGATCCCGAGAAGGCCAGCCGCGGCATCGTGTGCATCGACGAGATCGACAAGATCGCGCGCAAGGGCGGCGGGCCGTCGGTCACCCGTGACGTGTCCGGCGAGGGCGTGCAGCAGGCGTTGCTGAAGATCCTCGAGGGCAAGCAGGCGTCGATCACCCCCGACGGCGCGCGCAACCGGCCGCAGCAGGAGCTGATTCAGGTCGACACCACCGACATCCTGTTCGTATGCACCGGGGCGTTCAACGGGGTGGAGGAGATCGTCCGCCGCCGGGTCGGCGACCGCGGGCTCGGATTCGGCGCGCAGATCGGCAAAGGCGAGACGTCTAAGAACGCGCTGCGCGCGCTGACCCGCACCGAGGACCTGATCAAGTTCGGGATGATTCCGGAGTTCATGGGCCGGCTGCCCATCATCGTCGCGGCCGACGATCTCGACGTCGACATGCTGGTCGAGATCCTGTGGAAGCCGAAGAACGCGCTTTCGAAGCAGTACGAGCGGCTGTTCGAAATGGAGGGCGTGAAGCTGCGTTTCACCGAGGACGCGCTACAAGGGGTGGCCGAGGAGGCCACGCGCCGCAAGTCGGGCGCCCGCGGCCTGCGCGCGATTCTCGAAGAGGTGATGCTGGATGTGATGTATGAGATCCCGTCCCTGACCGGCGTCAGCGAGTGTGTCGTGACCCGCGACGTGGTGGTGTCCCGGAGCCGCCCCCAGCTCGTCCGCGAGAAGAAGGCTTCCTAGCCGCCCCCAGCCGCCTTACCTTGTCCCCAAGGTTCAGAAGTTCGGCGGCGCAAGGTACAGGGCCGTCGGCCGAAACATCCGCCAGCCCCGAGGTCTAATCCGATGTTGACCGCGAAAGAAAAAGCCCAGATTCGAGCCGTCCTCGCCGACGAGCAGCGGCGTTTGGTCAAGAAGAGCGAGAACGCGCTCTCCTACTCGATGAATCACGAACGCAACATCGGGCGGGACTCCATCGACGAATCGATGGAGGAGGAGATCTTCTCCACCGAGATGCGCTTGCACGATCGAGAAAAGTTCTTGCTCGGGAAGATCAACAAGCAGCTGACCCGTCTGGACGCCAACGAGATCGACGTCTGCGAAGACTGCGGCGAGGCGATCTCGTTCCGGCGGCTCGTGGCGCGCCCCGTCACCACGCTGTGCATCGACTGCAAGGAGCAGAGCGAGCGCGAGGAGCAAGCGACTGAACAGGCGGGCCGCGCGGGCGGTTTCGCGGAGATAGGCGACTCCGGCGGCAGCGATGGAGGCGCGGGCGAGACCAAGATGCCCGCGGAAGAGTGACGCGAACGGGCCTGGCGGCGCCGGTCGAAGTGCCGGCGGAATTGCCGGGCATGGGCTTTCGTTATAGGGTCCCGCGGGACCGGTGAACGATGGCCGATAGTCGATATCGCATCACCGAACGGGTCGCGGCCGGTGGCATGGCCGAGGTGTTCCGTGGTGTCGCGGAGTCGATGCGCGGGTTCAAGAAGAACATCGCCATCAAGCGCATCCTTCCGTCGCTCACCAAGAACAAGAAGTTCGTCGCGATGTTCTTGGACGAGGCGCGGCTGTCGCTGGCGCTGCAGCACGCCAACATCGTGCAGGTGTTCGACATCGGTCACAGCGAGGACACGTACTTCATCGTCATGGAGTACGTCGACGGCTGCGACCTCAAGGCGTTGCTCGAGTGGCGGCGGCGAATCAACAAGCGCATCCCGATCGCCCATACGCTGTACGTCGTGATGGAGATCTGCAAGGGGCTGTCTTACGCGCACGACCTGCCCAACCCCGAGACCGATGCAGCGATGGGCATCGTCCACCGCGACATCTCGCCGCCGAACGTCCTCATCTCGAAGCAGGGCGAGATCAAGGTCGTGGACTTCGGTCTCGCCAAGGCGACGAGCCAGGTCGAGATCACCGACCCGGGGGTGGTCAAGGGCAAGATGAGCTACCTGTCTCCTGAAGCAGCGCGCGGCGAGGAGGTCGACCACCGCGCGGACATCTTCGCGGCCGGGATCCTGCTTTACGAGATGTTGACCGGGAAACGGCTGTTCTACGGCGAGACCGACTACCAGACGGTCGAGCTGGTACGGAACGCGAAGGTCCCGCCGATCAAGCCGCAGAACCCGCAGGTCGAGCCCGAGCTCGAGGACATCGTCCGCAAGGCGCTCGCGCGCCGCAAGGAAGACCGCTACCAGGGCGCGACCGACCTGCAGGATGCGCTGGCGCAGTACAGCTACTCGCGCGGGCTGAAGGTGATCTCGCGCGACATCGCCGAGCTCGTGCGGCAGTGCCTGGAAGACAAGCGGATGCAGTCGGGCGAGGCCAAAGCGAAGACCAGCATCATCGACCATTTGCTTCAAGACGAGATCGTCAAGTTCACGTCCGTCGACTTCGAGGATCCGGGCGCGCAGCCGCTGTCCGCGGACGAGCTGTCGCCGAAAGACGCGCGGCCCTCGGTCGCCGACGATGGCGACGGTGACTTCATCGACCCGCGCGGGTGGGCCGACGAACGCATGAGCACGCCCGTGGTCGGCGTCGCCGAGATCGACGGGCTTGAGCGGCGCGCCACGGTGAAAGACGCTCCCGCTCTTCCGGCGCCCAACGCGGCGGCTGGGCGCAAGACCGGCGCACGGCGCACCGTCAGCGGCGAGTTCCGCACCCAGCCCGGGGCCCAGCCGCCCGCGCCCCGTGACCCGATCGACCTCACCCCCGGGCCCGAGCGCCTGGCGGCGGTGCTGGAACCGACGCCGGCGCCTCAGGTTGCGTCCCGATCGGCCGCAACCGCGGGCGAGAAGGCTCCCGGCAATGCCGGCAAGAGCTTCCTCATCGGCGCCGTGATCGGCGCGATTCTGCTCGGCGGCGCGATCGCCGTCGTGGTCTCGAAGCGCAGCACCGCCGCGCCGGCACCGAACCCGCCCGCGCAGACGCCCTAACGGCCGGGTGCAGGGTGCTGACGGCCCGGGTTGGCCAGGGCACGCTCGATGAGCTTGATGATTTGCGCGTTTCCGGTCTGACGCGCCAGATCCACCGGCGCGAACCGTCCGTCGTACCAGAGACGGGGACTCGCCCCGGCCTCGAGCAGCCTGGCGACGACCTCGACGTGCTGTTGCTGCACGGCGCGATGGAGGGCAGTGACGCAGCTGCAGCTGCAGACGTCCGGATCCGCGCCGGCCTTGAGTAGGGCGTCCACAATCGGGAGGCTTCCCGACTGCGCGGCCAGTGTGATTGGTGGATCACCACGACGCGTATGATACCCGCAGGCTCTCCCGCTTGGTCACATCCTCGAACGGGAACCAGAAAACGAGTCGGGTCGCCCCGGGGATTTCTCCCCGGGGCTCCCACAGATCCGGACGTGCGGATTTCCCGCATCCGGCTCCTCGGGCTAGCAGTTCGCTGCGCGACGGCGATGAACGGAGTGCGTGACCTGCGCCGGCAGCAGTG